>Ga0209712_10004219_pt1 | contig 11490 bp, 10 predicted proteins | sample ArcOceMetagenome_FD_187443 | JGI IMG/M metagenome (GOLD analysis project Ga0209712, IMG submission 187443) | Marine eukaryotic phytoplankton communities from Arctic Ocean - Arctic Ocean - Greenland ARC118M Metagenome (SPAdes) (version 2) | ecosystem: Environmental > Aquatic > Marine > Oceanic...
CTGCTTGTCGGGCAGGTTTTTGCTTCTTTTCATTAAGGAAAAGAAGAAGGATTTTCAATCGCCAAATATTATATTGATCACGAAATAATTTAGTGTGAAAACAAAATAATAAATTAAATTAATTCGTAAAACGAAATAATTTGGTGCGTTTGCCCTTCCTTTGCACAGGGTAGGAAAATAGATTTCAAGAATACAGTTTTACATTTTTTTTAAAAATAAGTGATTACAGATGAAAAATTTATTGACGATACTATGCGTACTTCTATTTACCAATACTATTTTTGCACAACAAACTATCCGAGCTTTCTTCGCAGGAAATAGTTATACAGCAGCAAATAATTTACCTCAACTTATTTCAAACGCTGCATTATCAGCAGGTGACACCTTACAGTTTTCGAGTAACTTAATGGGCGGTGCGACGCTTCAAGGTCATGCAGGAAATGCAAACACTTTAGAACCTATTCAGGTTGGAAATTGGGATTATGTGATTCTACAAGCACAGAGTCAAGAACCGTCTTTTCCGATTGCACAAGTTCAAGCGAACACTTTTCCCTATGCAGAAGCTTTGAATGATTCAATTGAAAAGTATCAACCTTGTGGCGAAACCATGTTTTATATGACTTGGGGAAGAGAAAATGGAGATGCGAATAATTGTGCTTTTTTTCCGCCACTTTGTACTTACGAAGGCATGGATAGTATGCTACGGTTGCGCTACCAAATGATGGCGAACGATAATGATGCAGAGTTATCGCCAGTCGGTGCAGTTTGGCGATATATTCGTACAAACCATCCGAATATTGATTTATACTCAAGTGATGGCAGTCATCCATCGGCGGCGGGTTCTTATGCTGCGGCCTGTACTTTTTATACCTCGATGTTTCGGGAAGACCCGACTGCAATTACATTTGATTTTTCGCTGACAGCTGCAGATGCCTTGACGATTAGAAATGCTACAAAAGTGGTCGTTTTTGATGATCTATTAACTTGGAATATTGGTGCTTATGATCCAATGGCAAGTTTTACATTTACGACTACCGATAATGCCGATTTTTCTTTTGCCAATACTTCAACTAATGCGGATGGTTACTCTTGGGATTTTGGAGATGGAAATACAAGTTCATTAGCTAATCCAACGAATTTTTACAGTAATTTTGGAGATTACACGGTGACGCTAAGCGTTTTTAATTGTGGTGACACTTCGACCATTTCAGACACGATTACGGCTTATGTTGTCCATACAGCACCAATTATTGATGAAGATATTTTTCACCTATCGCCAAATCCAACAAGCGGCATTATTAATATCCGTACTAATATTACTGATTTTGATATTACGATTTATAATGAAATCGGACAACTTGTATTAAAAACGAAATCGATGAAAATTGATATTTCAAATCAGCCAAAAGGCATTTATTTTATCAATATTGAGTTTGATGGCAAAAAAGTACAGAAGCAGGTTTTGAAGTTATGATAAAGAATCCTTTTTCTTTATCACTCAAAATTATTGAAATGAAAAAAAATGAGGTTATCACAATTTAATGTGATAACCTCATAAACTCTTTTATATTAATGTATTTGAAAAATACCTAATCAGTTTGCTCTTTCTCTTTCTCTTTCTTTTTCTTAGGCTTTGTAGCGGCTGCTTCCTTATCTTTTACAGCGTCCGGCCCTAAAATCTCTACTTTAATTTTTTGTTCGATTTCAAAAGCGACTTCTGGATTATCTTCTAAGAAAATCTTCGCTGCTTCTCGACCTTGAGCAATTTTCGCATCATCATAACTATACCAAGAACCACTTTTCCCGATGATGTCATATTCCACACCTAAATCCACGATTTCACCTGTTTTGGAAATACCTTTTCCATAAACAATATCAAACAAAGCAATACGGAAAGGTGGCGCTAGTTTGTTTTTAGCTACTTTCACTTTAACGTGATTACCAACGACAACTCCTTCTTTATCTTTAATCGCAGAACCTGTTTTACGGATATCCAAACGAATAGAAGCATAGAATTTCAAGGCGTTACCACCAGTTGTTGTTTCCGGATTACCGAACATTACACCAATTTTCTCACGTAATTGGTTAATAAAAATACAACAACAGTTTGTACGGCCAATCGCTGAGGTTAATTTACGCATTGCTTGCGACATCAAACGAGCTTGTAAACCCATTTTTGAATCTCCCATCTCCCCTTCAATCTCACTACGAGGAACTAAAGCGGCCACAGAATCTACTACAATAATATCAATCGCACCTGAACGAATTAGGTTTTCCGCAATCTCTAAAGCTTGCTCACCATAATCGGGTTGAGCAATCAATAAATTATCAACATCTACCCCTAAACCCTTTGCATAAAAACGATCAAAAGCGTGTTCTGCATCAATAAAAGCAGCAGTTCCACCTTGTCTTTGACATTCCGCAATTGCATGAATGGCAACAGTTGTTTTACCTGAAGATTCCGGACCATAAATCTCAATGATACGACCTTTTGGCAAACCATTAATTCCCAAAGCAATATCTAAACCTAAAGAACCAGTTGGAATAACATCGATTTCAACCGCTTTTTTATCTCCCATTCTCATTACCGTTCCTTTTCCGTAAGTTTTATCTAGACGGTCAATTGTGGATTGAAGAGCTTTTAGTTTTGCATCCTGTTCATTAGCCATAATTATAATATTTATTGTAGTGTAAAGGTTTTTGTTTTTTGATTCAAAAAGAACATCAACCTGAATTATATTATATTAAACAATTTGTTTATAATAGTACAAATGTAATTATTTTGAGTAAATAAAGCAAATTTGTAACTAAAAAAATTATAAATTTCCAGATAAATCCTAAATAAGTTATAAATTAATGCTTATGAAAACAAATATAAAACAAAAAGTTTAAAAAGTAAATGTTTTTGATCGTTGAATTTAAACAAAATGTGTTATTATGGTTCGATTCAATCGTTTATACAGAAATTGAATGGTATTTTAAAAATGTCTTTCAATTTCGGCTTGTGAATACTGCGAAATCTTTCCACTTTTGCACTAAAATCATCGAGTCGAACTTCGAATCCGATAAACTTCATATTCAAAATCTATTTCTTTATCAATATCCAAAATCACTTCCACGGGAAATGCTTTTGAAATCACTTCTGTTGGAAACCATTTTCTATCCAAAATCACACAAATAAATAAACCATTTTCAGTTCCTAATGGATCAAATTTTTCTCCGCCGGAAACAAAAGTCTGAAGCATTAAATGTTCATTTAATAAGGCTTTAAACTTTGGAACATTAGCAGTTGGCAAACCGATTTCACTTATTTTTAATAAACTTTTGACTGTAAATATTTCATCAGAAATATTATCTAAATTATGTCTTGCAATAAGTTCTACGATATTTCCAACTGAATCATAAAAATAAATAGCGTGTGCATTCCAATTTTTAAAATTGATAATATCTGAACCTTCATATCGAATCGTTTCGACTCGTTCTCGAAGCCATTTACAAGCTAATTTAAATTGATTTTGGGGAATATTTATCGCATAATGGTAAATTGGGTTTAGAATATCGGAAAATTCAAAGGCAAGGTTTGTCGCACCAATTTTAAATATAATTTCGGTCTTGGATTCATATATAATTGGTAATTCCAAAATATGACTATAAAAATGTTGCACGCTACTCAAATCGTTAGTTTGTAATTTAATATGTCGAAGATTCATGTACGTTGGTTGGTTTTGAGCATTAATTAAAGTTAAATTGAAACAATCCGTAATCAAAATAGGTTATGTTTGCGTCTTAAAAGGAACTAAATAAAATACTATGTCGTCGACATTATCCTGTACTTATCAACTCTTAACAAAAGTCTGTTCGCCCAAGAAGGCGATTGCAGAAATAATGGTTAATGAATTAATTCAATTGGAAAATAATATTCAAATTCATCTTTCAGAAACCATTGATTCGTGTTCAGATTGGTCAAAAATAGCAAAAAACCAAACGCTATTTTTGCAGCCAGAATACCTTAATGCACTTGAAAGTTGTCCCCCGAAAGGAATGCGTTTCGCCTATTTGACCTTTTATAAAAACAATCAACCTTGCGGAATCGCTTACGCTCAAATATTCAATTTTTCGACTTATGAAAGCTTAAAACACCACAAAAGTTTTAATGACGAAAATGCAAAGTTTCTAACGGTTAAAAAATGGTTGGCTCATCGAATGGAATTTTGTGCCATTGTTTGTGGGAATATTTTGATGACTGGAGAATATGGTTATCGTTTTGAGAAGCAATTGGTTAATGATAAAGAACAATTCAGTATTGTCAATCAAGGTTTAGAAGTGTTACGTCAGCAGCTAAAAACGAAAGGAATCAAGGCAAGTGTGACACTTTTCAAAGATTACTTTGAAAATGGTCGCCAAGATATAAAAAATACCAGTTTCAGTGAATTTCAAATTCAACCAAATATGGTGATTAATTTGAAAGCAGATTGGAAAAAATTCGATGATTATTTGGCTGCAATGTCTTCTAAATATCGAGTTCGAGCGAAAAGTGCTTTTAAGAAAGCAAAGCATATTGAAAAACAAGAATTGAGTTTGGAAGAAATCAAACATTATGAAAGTCAAATGTTTGATTTGTACAATCAAGTTGTCGTGAGTGCCGGTTTCAATGGCATTGAATTACAAACGCATTATTTTACCAATCTTAAAGAACGTTTGGGCGAAAAATTCAAAGTTATCGCCTATTTCAAAGAAGAAGAATTGATTGGGTTTTATACGGTTTTCTTTGAGAAGGAATTGATGGAATCACACTATTTAGGAATTAATCAAGCTGAAAACCGACCTTACCAATTATATTTAAATATGCTTTATGATATGATTCGAATGGGAATTTATCGCGAAGTAAAACAAATATTTTTGGCTCGAACAGCTTTGGAAATTAAAAGTTCTGTCGGTGCAGTTCCGCACGATTTATATTTTTACCTAAAAAATCACAATCCAATTTTCAACGCTTTAGCACACAAAACTTTCGACTGGTTCAATCCGCAAGAGGAATGGACACAACGGAAACCTTTCAAATAATTAAGAATCAGGAATATTTTGTCCTGATTTGGTTTAACCGCAAGGAACCGTTTATCCCGATTCCTTATGGGCAGAAATTTCATAAAGGACGCATAAGAAATCCTTATGCGTCCTTTATTATTAAATAGAAAAAAGCGTCAAACCCGTAACGCTAACGTTTTTAATAATTCTCGAACCACCAAACAAACCTTTGGTGTAACCGCTTGAACGACTGCCACAACTTCTTCTAAAGTCGTTTCCTTAATTACTTCCGGCGGATAAGATTGATTCGAAACCACTGAAACCACAAAAACTGGCAAATCACTATGCCGAGCGACCAAAACTTCTGGAACGGTTGACATTCCGACAACATCGCCTCCAATTCTGTGCATATAAACATATTCCGCCGGCGTTTCTAAGTTTGGTCCTTGCAAGCCAACATAAACGCCTTCATGTGCAGAAATTCCATTCGCTTTCGCAATTTCCAACGCTTTCGCATTTAGCGTCCTATCGTACGTTTTGAGCATATCGGGAAAACGAACGCCAAGCCGTTCGTCATTTTCTCCTCGAAGCGGATTTTCAGGTTGAAGATTGATATGATCTTTGATGAAAACCAAATGACCTTGATGAATATCGGCATTGATACTTCCCGCAGCATTGGAAATTAATAAATGTTGAATTCCTAGAAATTTCATTACTCGAACAGGAAACGTCACCTGTTTCATCGTGTAACCTTCATAATAATGAAATCGTCCCGCCATTGCGATAACAGGAATATTATCCAATGTTCCAAAAACTAATTTTCCCTTGTGTGAGGCCACGGTAGAAACTGGAAAGTGTGGAATTTGATGATACGGAATTTCACATTCTATCTCAATATCATCGATTAAATCGCTTAGTCCTGTACCGAGAATAATACCGTATTTAGGTTGAAAATTGGTCTGAGCTTGAATGTACTGAATAGCTTCTTGTATTTGGTCGTAAATCATGATTTTAAAGGTTTAAAGGTGTGAAAGGTAGAGGTATAAAGGTATAGGCTTTGCGTTTTCTTGTTACGTTCAACCTATAAACCTTTATACCTATAAAACCTTTAAACCTACTTTTTTTGATCGTTTACCGTCGGAACTTCATCGATATCAAAATTAATATCAATGCTCTCGTAACCTTGTTCCAAAGCGTATTTTGTAGTGATTCTGATATTATTAATTAAATCATTTGAACTGTCAGTGAATAGAATATCAATCTGAAAATTCTTTTCTATCGTGATATAATCAATATATTCACAGCGGAAAGTATAATTATCTAACTGACTGAATTTCAATGTAGAAGTTTCTTTTTGAGTTTGAACCTCGTTTCGTGCGATAGACCAAAATGTGCCTGTAATCGGAGCTTGAACATCTAAGAAAGTCGTTAAAGTCTCATCCGAAGCACCATCTTCAATCGTATAAATAAACGCTCTTGCTTTAAGGTATAATTCTCTTTCTTCGACTTTACCTTTTAGGAAATTATCAAAATAATCCATTGCCGGACGAAACGATGGACATTTAGTTTCTAAACGACGAACAAAATATTCATCATACTTAAAAGGTAATAAAACTTGCTGCGTAAATGCACGTTGCGTACTGTCCCAAGCGGTGAGATAATCTTGGCGACTTTCGATAAAAATTTGTTGAATCTCTTCTTCCATCATATCCTGTACAGGAACCTTAGCATTTTGAAATTCCCTACAAACAACATCCGTAACGACCTCTATGACGGGTAGCTGTGCGAAAGCGATCTGTGAAATACTAAGAAAACTAATCATTAATATTAATTGCTTCATTTGTTTATTTGTTTATTTATTTATTTACCCAAATATACGATGAATTATAATATGCACAATAAAGAAGCCAATCACAGTCTGTAATTTATTTATGTTATTATTGGAGGCAGTCGATTTGTGGAGGAGGAAAAATCAAAGGGATTCAACCTTATTTATACTTCCTAATTTAGTAAAAAAAGGAACGCCTCCACAGAATGTAGAGGCGTAATCATTTAAACACCAAAATACTTTAATTTTTTATTAAGTCACTCTGTTAAGAGTAGCTGGTAAAGTTACAAATTAAATCGAAAGATTATGATGAAAGTCATTTTTTAAGAAAATTTAATTTCAAATACAAATACATTTAAAATTTTTATTTTGATTTTAACATTTAAGTAAAAACAAAATAGAACTATTCCATCTATAGAAATCATTCCTAAAATTACTATTTTTGATATTTGTAGCAAGGTAATGACTTGTAATTTATCCTAAGTTACTGGTAACCTTTCGCCTGTAATCGAAATAGTTCTGCATACTTTCCATTTAATTCTAGTAATTCCTCATGACTTCCTAACTCTTTCATACCTCCATTTTCCAAAAGTAAAATCCTATCTGCCATCCGAACGGTGGAAAATCGATGCGAAATCAAAACGGCTGCTTTATCTTCAATTAATTCTGCAAAACGGATAAAAACTTCGTGTTCCGAACGGGCATCCAAAGCAGAAGTTGGTTCATCCAAAATCAATAATTGAGCATCTCGCATATAAGCTCTTGCTAAAGCTATTTTTTGCCATTCGCCACCAGAAAGTTCTACGCCATCGTGAAAGCGTTTCCCTAAAAACTGATCGTATTTTTTGGGTAACTTATCAATAACCGTATTCGCCAAACTCTTGGATGCAGCCGCTTCTATCAACGATCTATTTCCTTTATTTTCTATTTTTCCAATGGCAATATTGTCTGAGGCCGACATTTGAAATTGAACATAATCTTGGAAAATCACGCCAATATTTTGACGTAAGTCATTCAAATCATATTCTTTTAAATCAATTCCATCCAATAAAATACGACCTTCCGTAGGTTCGTATAACCGTGAAAGTAACTTCACTAAAGTTGTTTTTCCAGCTCCGTTTTCACCCACTAAAGCCAATTTTTCATCTTTTTCTAAATGAAACGAAACATTACGAATCGCCCATCTTTCGGTTTCTGGATATTTAAAACTCACATTTTCAAACGTAAAACCTTGGCGAATTGGCGAAGGAATTAGTTTGACATCTTTCCTATTTTTAATTTGTGGTTCAATCGCCAAGAAATCAAATAGATCCTGTAGATACAATGCACTTTCCGTAATTCGAGTGAACCGAGTCATAATGCCTTGCATCATATTATGCATTCGCTTGAACGATCCTGAAAGGAATACCAACGTTCCAATCGTAATCAAACTCGAAATCGTCTGAACGATGATAAAAATATACGCCCCATAATAAGTCAGCGTTCCAACTCCTGAAAGAAGAATACCCCAAAATGCTCGTTGAATCGCAATTTTTTTATTGGCAATATAATATTTATCTGAAATTTCCTTAAAACGATTGGCAATAAAGTCAGATAAACCAAATATTTTAATCTCTTTTGCTGTTCCGTCACTTGCACCAATAAATCTCAAATAATCTAATTCTCGACGTTCCGGTGTCCAACTTCTCGAGAGCGAATAAGTCGCATTATTAAAATGCGATTCGCCTAAGAATAACGGAATCACGGCTATCAATAAAATTAAAATCAGCCAAGCATTGAAATAAACCAACCCAACGCCTAAGGAAACAATCGTAATAATGTCCTGCATTTGCGTCAAAACCTGTGACATCAATACAACTCGCCCAACCGTTTGTCGTCTTGCTCGTTCTAATTTATCATAAAAATCAGGATTCTCAAATTGATATAAATCCAATCGTGCAGCGTGACGAATCAGGCGGACGGAAATTTTATTAGAAAACAAATCACCTAATAAACTATCAAAAAGCGTGACCATCCGACTAATTAAATCAGCAATAATTGCCAAACCTAGTTCTGCGGCAACCAACGTCCACAAATATCGATATTCCAAAGATTCTCCACTTTGAAATAATGGGATAATCTGAATAACTTCATCTATTAATAATTTTCCGATGTACAACATCGCTAAGGGAATTAAAGAACGAATCAGTCGTAAACCAGTATTCGCAATAGTTAATAACTTACTCGTATTCCAAATCATCTTGAAAAACTTCGGTAGATTCTTCAAGGCATGAAATTGCTCTTTGATAGATTTTTTCTCTTCTTTTCGTTTTGCCATATTCTATTACTTAAAAATTTTACTGTTATTTGAAGTCTGAGTTGACCTCAATTATCGGCTTATAAATTTTGTATGTGCGAATAATCTTACCCGTCTTTTAGATGGCGAAAATAAGATTTCATATCTTAAAAATTCTAACTCGATAATTGCTGATAAGTTAACATAATGAAGTACGTTTTTAGTTTTTTACTACCCATTATATCTCGGTTTTATCACCGCAACAATAAACATTGAAATTAGATACTTGGTTTTATTTATCTTATAATAAATACTAAAGTAAAGTAATCAAATATTTTGAACTCATATGTTTTCTATTCTACCCGCCCATTCATTCAGCAGCCGAGCAGGTAGCGCAAATAATCGTACCACTTTAGCACCAGTTTACTTTTGCTTTAGTACTTAAATTGTAAATTTGTATTTATATTTTAGTAAGTTTTCGCAACAACGCACTAAGATAATTACGTTTAAAATTATTTCACCTGAAAAATATTATTTTTTAGCGTTTTAAGTTATTTTTTTAGAAAAAACACCAAAATATCTTAAAACCTTTATATCGAAATAAATTATGAATTACCTTTTTTCAAAAAAACACTTGTTCGTACTAATTTTTCTTTTATCAACGGTTTTGATACAAGCTCAAAATGAAAAAAATAAAAAATATATTGAACAGTATTATCCAATCGCTATAGCGGAAATGGAACGGGCGAATATTCCAGCAAGTATTAAGTTGGCTCAAGGAATTTTAGAATCCGGTTTTGGAAATAGTGAATTGGCAAAAAATGCGAATAATCACTTTGGAATTAAATGTGGAAAAGATTGGATTGGCGATGGTTATTATCTGAAAGATGATGATAGAAATGCAGCTGGTGTATTGGTAAAATCTTGCTTTCGTGTGTTTGATTCGCCAGAGGAATCTTATATCGCTCACACAGAATTTTTGGCTGCTCCAAACAAAGCTTTTCGTTATGGAAGCCTATTTGAAAATGAACGAACAGATTACAAAAGCTGGGCGAAAGGTTTAAAGGACGCAGGTTATGCAACGAATCCGAATTATCCAAAGCTACTGATTTCTCTGATTGAAAAAAACGATTTGGCAAAATATGATACGATGACAACGGCTGACTTAAATCCAGTTTTTGTTCAAAATTATCCGAATCAGCGGGAGGAATTATCGAATCGAAAATATTCGAAAATATCAACTTTAAATGGTGTAAAATCCGCTTTTGCAAAAGGTGGCGAAACGCCTTCTGATATTGGTTTAAAATTTAATACCACGACTCGACTAATTTTAAAATATAATGAAATAAATGGTTTGAAAATTTTTGAGGAAAATGAGCGTATTTACTTAAAAAATAAGAAGTGGAAATTCAAAGGAAATACAAAAGTTCACCGTGTTCAAGAAGGTGAATCGATGTATGATATTGCTCAAAAATATGCAATAAAAACAAAATGGCTTTATATCCGAAATCGAATGAAAGATGGAACAGAACCTGCTCCTGGAGAACAATTAAATTTGCGAGGATGGAATTTTAAGGAAGTTAACGTATTGTCAAAAAACAAAAAATCGCAAAATACAGAATCGACGAATACCACTGAACCTACAAATAATGACGATGGTTTCTTAGATGAGATTGTTCCACCTTCGGCTCAGAAAAATACACATGTTGTTCAAAAAGGAGAAACACTTTACGGAATTGCAAAAAAATATGGTGTTCCAGTTGATAAAATCAGAGTGTTAAATGATTTAAAATCAAATAGTTTAAACATTGGTCAAGAATTAATCATAAAATAAGCTTTTACTTGGCCTTCAATGTTTTATTCATTATATTATTCAGATATTTGTATGATAGTGTCGAATCAGTTTTTTAAGGAACAGTGTTAAGTCACTTCGCTTTTAGATATTAAATGTTAAACCACTTTAGTTTTTCATGGAAATAGTCGATATAAAAACTAAAAATATTAACAATTAGTGAATCATATTTTTTGATTTAATAAATTTATAAATTATTAAGATTATACCGTCAAGTTCATCTAATAATTCATGAAATAGATATCTAAAATCTAATAGCAAAGTGGCGTAATATCTCTATCAATGATTCAGAAAAAGAAATCTTATTGGTTCTGTAAGATTTTGAATACTTGTTACTATAAGAAAAAAACGCAGCATGAGATACATTATGATAATACTTTTGACGTTGTTCAGTTTTTCCACAACTGCACAATCATCAAATGCAAAAGATTATATAAACAGATATAAAAGTATCGCTTTACAGCAAATGATAAAAACGGATATTCCTGCCAGTATTACATTGGCTCAAGG
>Ga0209712_10004221_pt1 | contig 11480 bp, 12 predicted proteins | sample ArcOceMetagenome_FD_187443 | JGI IMG/M metagenome (GOLD analysis project Ga0209712, IMG submission 187443) | Marine eukaryotic phytoplankton communities from Arctic Ocean - Arctic Ocean - Greenland ARC118M Metagenome (SPAdes) (version 2) | ecosystem: Environmental > Aquatic > Marine > Oceanic...
AATGTATTGACGTTGGATCGGCGGTGGCGTTGGATATTCATGTGTTACGTTGTATTATTTTGAGCTTTGTATTTGTTGTGATCGAATCTAGTCAAAAGTGTTTATATGAGATCATTGTGATGGATCGATCGGGGTTCTTTCTTTTATCAAACAGGGAAACCCGATTCATACCAGCAGAAACTTCAATCTCAGAATTTTCTGTCTGCGAGAAACGATAATCAGATGATAGATTCAAATTGTGGTGACAGATGTCCGTCCTTACTCTCATGCTAAAAAGGACGAAGTTGAAGAATATCTCCCTGTGTCAGTACAGTGTCAGTACAACACGTAATACTTGGTCAGTTCAATGTTCAATACGTGGAAATTTCTTTCCGCGAGAAAAGAAGGATATTCTGTGATACATACTCCGAGAAAAGGATATGTTGTGATAAATATTCCGAAAGCAAATCTGAAATCACTTTTTTTCTCTCTATCCTTGACACCCTACATTCCTACTTCTCACTTTGCAAATACTTTACGACTAATCCTGCCACTATAAGATAACATGATGAAAACAATCGCAATCTTAACCACTATCCTCTTGCAATCGATCCGTGCCAGCAAAACAAATGTGTTCGATACTGAACAGTTGGTTGCCCCCGCCATGAATGTTGTTGCCAATGATGAAAACTTCGGACCTGCTTCAGATGACGAACTACTGTTTGTTAATAATGACATCAACTCTGTTGTTGCCAATCCTGAAACCTTCCTCCCTCCCGATGATATTGGCCAGCTTGATGATACCTCTGTTGTTGCCAATGATGAAATCTTCGGACCTGCTTCAGATGACGAACTACTTTTTGTTAATAATGACATCAACTCTGATATTGCCAATGAGGAAAGTTTCCTCCCTCCCTTAGACGATGCAAAGTACTTCCAGGTTCACTCTTTGTATGAGGTTGATGGTACACAGATCTGTCTCCAGCCAAGGTAAAAAAAGCAAGGATCTACAATCGTTGTTAAACCCTGTTTGGACGAAGTTTCAAGAAGTTTACAATGGTGGAAGGTTGACGAAGTCGGCCAATTTAGAAACAAAGCCAACCCTGATCTATGCATGACGCGAGCTCCAGAATCAAAGCTCAAGCTCAAACCATGTCTTGAGCGGGATTCCACCACGAAATTGGGAACAAGTGTTTTCATATATAATTACTTCACCAACCAGATTCACTATACAAGGAATCCTCTACGAATAGTGACTGTACCACATGATTTGATCTTTCTTGTTGACGTGTAGAGAGAAGGAAGAGGATCGAAGGGAGGGGGTATCGGTTGTACTGATGTACAATTCACAGATCGAAACGAAAGATACGCCGTGCTCCTTGGGACGTCTCTCATCTCCATGATGACGTTGACAACTCCAAGTCAGAGAACTCATATTGCTCTGAAACCGAGTTCGATGTTGCATAATCCGCATATAATTTCTATTGTTAGACCTTGAAACGACCCTCGATAGAATCAATCTGCCCTAATTGAATATGCTGCTCCTATTGCAGCTCCACTTCAAGTCGCGTCATCGGGTGTTGGAATTGAATTGATCCTTAGCATGTCTCTTCTCGCTCTAAAATTTTGAATACAGCCCTCTCTGAATTGCAAATTTATACCCGAAACATTCAACAGGAGTAGGTTGTCTTCACTCTGGGTATTGTCAAATTCTTCATTGAGGGTACGGTACCGTTACAGCACTTCTCGTTACTGGAGGGTGGGACGATGCAATCGTGGGGTGGAATATCAAAGCATGCGCTACTCTCTACTGTGTTGAAAACTTTGCAACTCTCATTTCCTATCAAAAAAAACTTTCGCCGCTTACATTCAACGTCTTGAATCAGACAAGGACTCTTTCGGTTGTATTATGTTATAGCGAGTACTCATAGGGAAAGTCCAATCAAGACTACGTAGTCTACAAATCGTTTCATTGCTTATTCTATTTTCTTCAGCGTGTGTTATTGAAAATATGTTGCCCGCTCGGTTCTGGAAGAGTAAGGATGCTGCAACGCCGATTGATAATGGGGATGAAAGATGAGGATCGTTCTGAAGAATTGAATTGAAAAGTGACCATCATGACAATCACGCGCAATGCATATTTGCAGTGCTTCTGGCGTCTTTTATTTCAGGGCAGGAGGTTCCTTTACACGAAACAATTTGCAAATGCCACTGGAGGTATTGGAGGGAGGGAGACACTCGTACTTTTTCATGATGGAATTGTGTGTCGTTTTATTGTCGTTCGTGCTCATGGCAATGATATGAAGGTGGTTGGTTTAGTGACAAAGTATGCAGAAAGCGTCGAGAAAGGTTTTGCGTTGATATTTCCATTGCTTCTGGTTTCTTTCGGGCATTCTACAGGCAGTCATGAGTGAAGATGGCGGTGGTAGTAACATTTCGATGGAGCATATCGTCGGTGGCTGGTTTGAGCCTTTGGATGGATTCTGCGTTTACAGCGAGATAAAATAGAATCAAGTGTACGATAAATTCTGAGTTTAGCCTGTGTTGTCGTTTCCTCATTTCCAAAGGCACAGAAATAGGCGATATAATTCTTTACATGTGCGCTTTAGATCCCTTCCAAGAGGTTCGCCAACTTCTAGAGTACGTAGTGTAGATATCAATTCTTATTCTTGGATCTTTCATTTTTAATGGCTGACCTTGACGTATATTTAATTAGTTGCTACTTGTCCCCAGTATCGGTACTGTATATCTGAAGGTTGCATGTAAACGCTGGGCAAACGAATTGCACGTCACCTAATACCTCTTGATGTTGAGCTCTTTAATGTGTCCTCTTAAATACTGCTCTACCTCCATTTCGGTGCTTCGTTTCGCTGGATCCATCCTGTGACGCATTTCCTTAGCAGTTTTAAGATACAGTAAGCTCGTTTTCATCGAAAGAATCTACGAGCTCTGCAGTGTCCACCTCAACCCTACATTCTTTTACAGCGTCTAGTGCACCTTTGTTGTGTTTATACTGGGTAAATAGATATGGTGATTCTATTAGTAGCTGCCATAAGATATTTTTGAGAGAATATAGATCAATCTTTTCTGTCAGAGGGCCGTCATTGTATTGTTCGGGTGGGCGAAACTGAATACCAAAGTGACAAAGGACGTTGTTAGAGACTTGAAAGTTGAAAGTGCTCAACTCAGTAAAAGTAGTAAAAATACATTGCTTACTTTAAACGTACCGGGCGAGGATGAAATGTAGAAAGGGCACGCTTCTTGCTTGACTTCGTTCCATCGAATAAATCTTTCTCTGTTGAAGTCATTCAACTTCGTGTAAGAATATCAGGAGTGAGACAGAAGAGTGAGAATTTCCATCCGACACCACTTTCCTCTCATTCAATCTGACAAATGCGCCAAAATTGTTACACGCACCTTGAACATACCCATCAAACTGCAAAAAACGATCAGCTGCAATATCAGCATGCGCCGTTGCTCGATTAGTCTTGTGTGGGCCATGACCTAGTGGAGAGATGTGAAAGGATCCATTGAGATTGTCAAGTCCTCCGATGGACATCCTACCGGTAGAGTCTACGTTGGTTTTGATTTGGAAAAAGAATGTGATGAAGCATTGCACGAGATTTCTAGCATGGGAGAAGAAATTGTGTGCAAGGAAGCAGCGCTTCTTACTCTAGGGAAAGACCAGTTGCGGATGTAGCATTGGTGAGAGGATCCAAGCTTGGTGCTCGATCCGAGAGAACACAGGAAGAACTTATTGCGTCCTTTGCATCATGAAAGAATGATGCTGATCCATAGGATATTGAAGATTTGGAATCGTATGGTGTAACAATCGATGTTCTTGAAGAAGCATTTCTGGCTGCTCGTCGTAACCCAACCTTTACCGTGGAGGATCAAGTGAGAGAGAGAGAACGCATGCGAGAGGAGTATGGCCCGGGTGGTCACTTCCGAGAATTCGTTCAGATGTACATTGACACTTTGAAGGAGGAGTTGGGTTCAAAGAAGGAGAAGCCAGGTCTCAAGTACGAATCAATGTTCTTGCCTGATGTAGTTGGAATGCAAAGCTATTTGATGACGAGGAGAAGCGATTGGCTGCTCTGAGGAAAGAGTTTGGAAATTAGCTAAAGTAAAGAAGTAAATTGAGATATGGTTTCTTTCTTTTCCTCTGCCTTCCACAATCAGCAAAGATATCGTGAGCATTACAATGATGACATCGATCACCACAGTAGCGATCCATGAATCAAGGATACTCGTATACCCTGATACTAATTGTTTACAAATTTATTGTTCCTTCAAAACATAATTCGCGATGGTATCTAACTTTGTCCACTGGTTGACAGCTTTTTAGGATGGGGATCATGAGTAGTCAAATTGTCAAATCAGCTACCAGGTACGGATACTTCCTCAAAGACTCAATATTACCACCAGAATCTGCACTAATATCAAGAGTCCCACTGTGAGCTTGAGACCGATAAAAAAGGAAACATCATCGGAATCCAAAGAAGAGAAAGCACATGAAAGGTCCTTGGATTTGATCCTCGTAGTGGTGTTCTTTTTGCGCTTATGATGCGACTGTGGCTGTAGCTGTGACTGCATTCTCGTTTCTTCATTTCCAATATATAATTAATAGAAGGTACCTACTAGCATTAGACATGATCCATTCAAATAAAGAATGTGATGCAATCACACCTTCAACCTGAAATAGTTGTCATTTTCATTTCCTGTTGCGCGCAATCACAACATAAAACAGAAGCTGATGAATGAAGCGATCGATAAAATAGTTGTCATTTCCATCCAAATTAGCCACAATTTGCTTCAAAGGAATTCTTTCGTGTTCTTTGGAAGTGGAAAACTAACAGCGCGAATGAAGAGCGCCACCCAATGAATTCCTCAGACAACAGTGCACAACTTCAAACTCTAGTACAGTCCCTCTCTTCTCCAAGTCACGCCGGTCTATACAGTACAGCATTGGTTGTGAACCGCAGAAGCAACCGACACCAAATTTTTTTTTGAAAGATGGGCAAGAAGAGTAGACGCAACAAGAAGAATAACGGGGGACCGCTCCGGAAAGGACTGGATGCAGTACCGACAGCAGCGGCACCACCAGACGATACTAGTACTATATTCATGACAGTTCACCGGTTGATGAAACCACCCTACAATATTGAAAAGATCTTGAAAATCGAATCGAAATATTGTCATCTCGATACCTTCAGCGACGATCCTGTTGAAGATGCGTATGTTCTTACTGCTTTTGGCCGTGCAAACTATGATTGTTCAGAAGAAGAAGCTTGTCACCGGGAACCCGCGATTGATTATTTCGAAAGAGCCAAAGAGCGCATGGAGGACGCAAACGGCGGTGATCGACTCCAGACTCAAATGTTATTAAAGTCAAAAATTGGGTTTTGTCTTCCTGGTTTGTATTCAAATGGTCGTGACATGGAAAAAGCAATCTCTTCACATCGATGGCTCCTTGAAAATTGCAGCCGTCACGAAGAAGTCACAGCGGGTTATGTACTTTATCTCAGCAGCAATTTAAATCAATTCGAAAAGTTTGAGTACGCGATTGAAATACTGGAGGGATCCATGGATATGATGAAGACATTCGAAGACGAGGTTCACCAAGTAAAAAAAATAATCTACCGGCAACTGATTCACGCTTACATCGGATGTGGCGAGTTCCTGAAGGCAAAAGGCGCCAATAAGAAACGTCGCTCGTTTGATATGAAGCATTGAAAAGATAGGTTTTCGTATCAGGCGGGGAGGATAGAGGAAGGAATGCGTAACTATGAAGCGGCAATCGCTCGTTTCAGAAAAGTGATAGCTCGGCTTCAAATGCAAGAAAATGATGATAGCCAGAATGGTGCTAGAGTCAGGTGTGCATTCATGTTAGCAGACACTCTCCTACAATGGAACATAGTACAGACAACGAAGCTAAAGCATTTGCGATATATCAGGAAGAGCTTGATAGTTTCGTAGATCCACTTGATAGAGAGATGGTACTCATTAGCATGGGTATAGAGTACAGAAAGATCAAGAAATGGGACCAATCCATCGAGGCTCTTCATCAGCTCTGCCTCTCTACAACTCGTCCAGATAGCACGAGGCTATCGCAAGCAAATGAAACAATGGTTCAGACCTATCTTGAGCAGTACTGTACCGATACTACTTTGACCATCGACCAGCGAACACAAATATTATTCCATGCCCAAAGGTGTACCTTCCGGGTTCATATTGTTTCCACCAAAATGCACCTTACCCAAGCTCAGCTTTTCTACTTCAATGGTGACAAACAACAGGTCTACCATCATCTCGAGCTATACCTGGATGATCGCGTGGCCGAATGCAAGCTCAGTTGTTATACTTGCAAGCAACGGGTCGGAGACGGGTCTATTCCTTTCAGTTGCGCGAGCTGCAGGGTCTCGTCATATTGTGGCAGGACGCACCAAAAAATGACTTGGAAGAACGAGCGCATCTGCACAAGGTGCTTTGTCCCTTGCTTGGGTACTGGCGCATGGCAAAGAAGGGAAAAAGAGAAGGGAGAGTAATGGGAAAGGGAATGAAGGCCGACGTGAATATGAAAGAGTCTTCGAGACGTTCTTTGAGAGCATTTGCTGTTATGGATTGGTTATTACAGATGGCAATCTGCAAAAGGCAGATTCAACTGACCTCATGAGTCGTCAGGATGCCGCGCAGATTGCCAAAGAAGAAGCCGAAACGCAGTTACAATTGTAAAAGGCCCAAATATTAGAAGCAAAGGCACTACGAAAGGAAAAAGAAAGAACTAAACGATGGAATCAATTCCTGAATAGGATGATGCAGATGATCAAGAAGCCAACACGCCACCACCATTCAGTCCGAAATGTTTCTCATTTTCGCATTTGAATTTCTATTTTTATAAATCTTTCCTTGGAGCGAAGATGACATAAAATGATATTTTACTTTGTGTACAAATATTTGATAATTATACATGCTGCATTGATAGTTTTTGACACTGCCGGTTTGTAGCAGCTATGCTGCATCAGTGCAGAGGTCGTATTGTAACCTTTGTCCTATCACCAGCTCCAGTGTTATCGTATAAAATGATGTTTTTAAATCGATTTCGCAAGAGATAAATGATGCCGTAGCCTTTATCGATTGATGGTTGCCAAATGTGATCACTGAAAGAAGACGGAAACGAATGAGACTCTCGTTGAAGAAACTTGCAAACTCATTGAAAATAAGATCTGGACAATCGGGGATATTAGCCAATTGTAGTTATTTTTCCTTGACCTTTTTCAAAGCATCTGAATGAAGGTTCAATAACTCGTCACGTCACTGGAAAGTAGACTATGGGATTTTCGACTTCCGTCCTCGTTTTGGTAGGATATCTATTGGCATCCGTTGTGCCGATGCTGTCTCCGCGGCCCCTCAAGAGTTTCCTCGCAAACACTCCATTTCATACTTTATTCCACTCTTCAAGAAAATGGACTGCTGATAATGTTTCAATAACCCAGCCTCGCAAATTGGCTCTCGCTCTATTTAAACCAGTGAGATTTTGGGCTGTCTTTGTTTCACTGATTATCATCAGTGGCCGAATGGTTTTGCATGGCAAATTTTGTATAGCGCTTGCAACAAGATCCTCCGCTTCAACAAATATACTATTATTCATTATTAAAACTATTTGGCTTCTAAAGAAACATAGAATCAATCAAATACAAATTGTATCGGAAGGCACAGCAAACCGACCATGTTCATTGCTAAGAAAGCTAAATGCATTATTTTGTACTGAAAGAACAAACACGGGAACACGATTTTCATTTCCACAATCAACTGAATGTTTTCAGCGTGGGAATTGTATTAATCATTCTGATACTTCAAGAGATGGAGGGTAATAATAAATACGAAATGATGGGCGATCTCGAAAAATAAGGTGGAAGTGGATCACCCAAGTTTTGGACGCTTGTGATTCGGATGAAGACACGATGAAGACTCCACTCGTCCTGGATCCGCGAAAGAGGAAGCCATAACTACAATCGTATGTGTTTATTATACCGAGTTGCTTTGAAACCGTGTTTGATATTAAATTGACTAACCATATTCACTCGTAGCATGAGAAATGAAGAACCGCTCCCAATCTATAAACCCTCTCACATTGCCCACTGGTCTTGGGTCCTCGAGTTTTGAACAGTCTTGGCACCAAGTTGTACCAAAAATTTGAATCCTTTTAGCCAATCCTTGTGACTTTTCCAAACGCTATTGACAAGACTTGTGTGAATTGCCGATGCGGATGCATAATCCTTGTTCTTCATCGAAGCCAACATTTGGCCGACCTTCTCTGCGACATCACCGTCAATATCGCCATTTCCAAGACGTTTAGAAAAGATTGCTACGCTCTTTTGCACCTCTGCAAATTGTTTCTTTTCAACAGCTCCGAGAGGAAGAGCAGATAGAGCGGTCACGCTCGCTAGTAGATCTTCGATGGTGGTCTTATACTGCGTGCTATCTGCAACATTCTGCAACCTCTTCAAGTCAAACGTGCCACTCACAGGGGGCTTTTCTACTCTGTTGATCACTGCAGTTCCCGGCCTGGACGAGTCAGTGTATGGGTTACTCGTCCCAACATTTCCGTATTGAGCTGCAAGTTCTGGGTGCGATGCAGATGAGACAAAGCCGTCCCCGTACTTTGACGCAAGATTCATTGAGGAACTTTGTTGGCTCGCGGCAGATCTTCCTTGCGCTACTGGTCCCACGGCAGCAGGTTGATTTGGAGCAGCGGGCTTGTCCCAAGTTGTTTCACCAGTCGACTGATTCGCGTAGTAGGTCCTCCCACTTGATGGATCTTGTAAGGCCACCCATCCGGTGGGGAGTTGAGATTCGTTTTGCTGAGAAATTAATAAGTTGGCGTGTCAGTGAGGGATGAATGCTATGGTGGATATCCAATATAATGTCCATGATAATCCTACAAACAAAAACTACGTGTACTTACCTGAGTTGGTGCTGGGGCCTGAACTGGCTGCAGCTGCTGCTGAGTCGCATATTGTCCAGTGCTCTGCTGCTGCACAGGCTGCTGAGCATACTGCTGCACCGGTTGTTGTTGTTGTTGCTGCTGCTGGGTATTATTTCCATAAGCTTGACTAGATGAACCATACCCATTGGTTACGGCAGCTGTTGGCTGAGCTTGGTACTGGTTCTGAGTCCTTGCATATGCCGGCTGCTGCTGCGCAACAGGCTTCGCCGCAGCAACACGTTGCTGCGGATGACTGGAAGATACAACTGGTGCAACCGGAGCTACTCCAACATTCACGTACTGGTATGGAAAATCAGGAGTGGCTCCCATGAGCTGATGACAGATTTGACTATCTTTGCTGCGATACAAGCGATCTTTCAACTCTTTGCACTCTTGAGAATTCGATTTACAATACTTTGCCGCGGAGGCGAAAAGTCCTTGATCCGCCAATACCTTTGCGTACCGAAACAGTGCCTCTGCCACATCCTCGGACAATTCACTACTCTGAGCACCTGCCTGCATAAAAACAGACACCTTGACCACGAAATCATGCAATGCCACGTAATCTTCTCCTCCCGTCCCCGTCCCCGAAGCCGATCTCTCTCTGGCTACATTCTCCAATTGCCACAACCAAAACCTAGCAGTCTTTTCCAAATTCATGGAACATTGGAAACAAACGGATGCACTGGCCATATCCCCCGCTTCCTCCAAATGATCCCCCAAAGCTTCACAAAGCACTGTAAAATCTTGCTCCGAAGAATAGGTACAGATCAAAGCAAGCGTCTCATACCAGTTGGCAGGATCCGATGATGTGACATATCCACCCAAATTATTGTGAATCACTGCCGATACCACTGACAAAAAAGGTCGTTTCCCCATTTCTGAAGCAAAGTACTGCGCTTGCGTCTTGGCCCACAATTCTGCCCCACCACAGGATGCCAACACTAATGCATCTGCGAGACTCCCTGCGCGAATGCAGCATTCCACCGCTGCTTCAAAATTCCCCACCAACAAGGCCTGATTCACTGTATCTTGCGCTTCCTTCGTCATGGGCATGATTGCCCCCGATTCCTTCAAGGAAAGATTCGAAATACTAATCCCATTGTCATTGCCATTAGTGATATCTTGGTCTTTATTCTCAAACGCCTTGGCCTTCTCCGCAATCTCCGCCGCATCAAACCCAAGATACTGCAACATGGCCAACCTCGAATTCTCCTCGAACATGCACTGCATAAACCCCCACAACTGCGCTTCACATACATTACTCGGAATCGAAGTCGCACATTCCAACGCTTTGGCCGTGGCAAACCCCTCATAATCCCCACCATTACCATTGCCATTGCCATCACTACCTGCAATTGCCCAATCAAACCCCTCCACTTTCTCCTTTAATGCAGGCTGTTCCACATAATCCACCAACCTCAATGTCTTATCCAAAGTGCCAGTCCCAAACGAAACAATCTTTCCTCCAAACCCACAACTAACCCCACTCGCAGGCTTCATCCATTTCGGCGGTCTACCACTCTTGGTAGCAGCACTTAGAACCGAATGAGCCTGTACCTTGCGATCAAATGAACATGTCGAAATGACCCCCCGACGCAGAGGTGACCATTGCACATCGTACCTCTTTTGCTGATTGGAAGTCAGCCCACTGGGAATTGCGTTACCATATAATTCCTGCGACGAAACCTTTTCCCCCTTGGTGTTGATGTTGGTCATTCCATTATTATCATTCGCATTCACATTGCCATTCGCATGACCGTTACCAGCACCATCATTGTTCTCCTCAACAGCCTCCTTTTCATCATCATTAGCATTCGGTAAATCACAAATCATTCTCAAAGAATTCACATCCCACAAAATCGTCCTATTATCCTTGCCACAACTAACCACCAAACTATCATCATGAGGACACCAATCCATCCCCAAAATCCCACTCCCATGCCCCTCCATGGTCGCCAACGGCATGGACATACTCGCCCTAAGATCCCACAATTTCATAACTGGACAATGATCATCTCCACTAGCAGTCAGGAGATGCATTCCATTCGATGGATTCCACGCAATGGCATTCACGGGTGAGCGTGAATGTGAATTGGAAGAAGATTCACCACATTGGAGCGAACACCATGGTTTATTTTGTCGTAGGTCCCATATTGTGACGGAACCAGTGGAGAGTGCTGATGCGATGATGTGGGATACTTCTGGGTTCCATGCGAGGGATGTGATGGAAGAATTGGATTGTGTTTCTGGAGTTATGCTATCGGATGGGATTGTGACTGTGGGTTGGTCCGGTGTATCGAGGGATGAGATTAGGATTTCACCGAGGGATGATCCGGTAGCGAGGAGGTTGGCTGAATCAGGATGGGGGTTGAATTGCAGTGCGGAGATTGCTCCATTGCTCTGTCTGTCAATGGTGGATAATAGAGCATTGTCATTGTTGTTGTCAGCACCATTACCATTACCATTACCATTACCATTATTTGAATTAACAATGTCTAGAGGGTTCCAA
>Ga0209712_10004222_pt1 | contig 11480 bp, 7 predicted proteins | sample ArcOceMetagenome_FD_187443 | JGI IMG/M metagenome (GOLD analysis project Ga0209712, IMG submission 187443) | Marine eukaryotic phytoplankton communities from Arctic Ocean - Arctic Ocean - Greenland ARC118M Metagenome (SPAdes) (version 2) | ecosystem: Environmental > Aquatic > Marine > Oceanic...
TTGTTATTAATTTTCAGTAGTTACAATTATTCAGAAAACGTTATCAAAGCATGTGGACATCACGATTATGCGCCATGGAACTGGCTAGAGAACGGAAAAATAGTCGGTTTATGCGCTGACATTGTAACTGAGCTATATAGCCGCATCGGTTATAAAGTCGATCTACGTTTTGTTGGTCCTTGGAACGTTGCCAAAAACTAGTGGCTCAAGGTGAGGTCGACGTCAATATTTGCTCACTAAAGAATGATCTTAGATACGGTTATTCAGTTTTTTCTGATTTACCTATGGCTAAAAATGAGAATGCACTATTTGTTAGAAAGTCAGATAACTTTGTATTTAGTCAATTGGACGACTTAAAAAATAAAACATTAGGCAAGGTTAGAGGTGTAAGTCTAGGTAATGTTATCGATAACTTTTTGCTGAAGAATACCTGAGTAGTGGTGGTTGAAGATTATGCCCGTTTATTTCGGATGCTTGAGTTAAAACGTATCGACGCTTTAATAGTTTCCAGAAAATCTGGAAACGCATTTCTTAAAAAAATAAATTTGAGTCAAAAAATTGTTGACCTTCCTTTTACAATTATTGATGCTGAGTTGTATATTTCCATTTCAAAAAAGTCTAAATATTTAGACACTGCTAAAGATTGAACAGCAATTTTGTCACCTGATTATCAAAGTTGGCAGAAATATTTGTTTGAAAAATATGATCAGGTAGCAACCAAACCTAAAGATCCATAACTATTCGGTAAAAAGCCGAGTATGTTAATCGGTTAGCTTTGAGTTTTTATGAGGACAGCCATTCTATATTCGAAGCAGGATTATTGGATGACAGAATGAAATTCAAATTCAAATGACCGGAATTCAGTTGTCAAATTAGGCAAAATTAAGCACTTTACTTGATCTCCATCAAACATCACTCCCAATAAAATTGCCCCACCAGATAAATACTTTCATAGTTGCAACATCACACTTAACTCAAGAATAATTCTTAGAATTTTATAATTCCACACCCCTAATCACTTTTTAGTTTCTAACTAATAAGTTGAAAATCTACATAACTATACTCACGAGTCTATGCTTTGAAAATTTTTGTTAAAATTGCAAATAAGGAGATTAAAATATGAAATATGGGTCTTCCATGTTCAAGAAAACACCAATAGCGTTAAGTGTAATGGGCCTGTTAGGTGGCTTGATTTCACCAGTACATGCTGCCAGCTGGAACGACGGTGACTGGTCTGCCAGTTTTGATTCCAACTTTTCAATAGGTACCAGCATAAGAGTCGAAGATAGAGATACATCCCTTATAGGTCACAGTAATCAAGTGCAGTTTGATTGGTCTGGCTATAATGCAGCAACCAATCCAATCTATACCTCTGCCGATATATGGGCTCAAAGTAATGGTGGCTATTCTACCAACGGTGATTTAGGGAATTTGAATTTCGACAGCGGTAAGGCATTTTCCACCTTATTTAAAGCTGTCCATGAAGTCGATGTGCGTTATAAAGATATGGGTGTATTCCTGCGTGGTATGTATTTCTACGATTTTGAAATGAAAGACGGTACTCGGGATTGGAGTAATCCCATAACAGGGCAGGTACAAGACCCTTGTGCATCACCTGACGCCAGCGATGAATTATGCTCAGACATACGTCTATTAGATGCCTTTTTCTATTCTGACTTTTACTTAGGTGATGTGCCGGTTAGTTTTCGTGTCGGACAACAGGTTATCAGCTGGGGAGAAAGTACCTTTATCCGCCATGGTATCAATACGATTAACCCAGTGGATGTCTCCAGAGCCTTATCTCCCGGTGCCGAATTGAAAGAAGTCTTCATTCCAATAGGGACAGTCTTTGCCTCTTTTGGTTTGACCGACGAACTAAGCCTGTCGGCTTATTATCAATATGAATGGCAACGCAGTCGTTTACCTCAGCCCGGCAGCTACTTCGCCACCAATGATTTTGTTGGTCAAGGTGGGCAAGCACAAAATGTTCAATTTGGTTTTGGTGGTAATCCAGACATTAATATGGAAGTTTTATTGGCCCAGCTGAATGGCTTAGGTGATGCGCTTCGAGCGGGCGCAGATGCGTCTTTAATTGGTCAGGCTTATCTGGCTTATCCAACCAAAGTGGGTGTGAGAAAGTTCGATGACGCAGCCCATGAAGATGCCAGCGATGATGGTCAATATGGTCTTAAAGTTTCCTACTACGCTGAAGATTTAAATGGCACTGAGTTCAGTCTGTATTTGATCAATTATCATAGTGCAGCTCCTCTTTCTTCAGGCTTTACTTCTGATTTTCGTGCCGAAAGTATTGGTGCCGACCTAGGGTTTATAGCGGGGCAGGAAATAACCTCAGACAATATATCTGACTTGAAAGCCTTTACTAAAGTCGGGTTTGTTTATCCTGAAGATATTAAGTTGTATGGTTTTAGTTTTAACACCAATGTGGGTGAAACCGCCTTAGCTGGTGAAATCGCTTACCGAGTGGATGAGCCGTTATCACTCGATGATGTGGAGTTGCTCTATGTCGCTTTCCCCCAGCAGCTTGCCAATGCTGGATTACGTCCTGATTTAGCCGGTATTTCACAATTTGATAATTACCTGGCGTCGTTGGGTCAGGATCCCATAGGACCGGGTGAAACCGCTAAGGGCTTTTTGACTTCTGATACTGTTCAAATACAGATTACTGCTTCGCATCTTTTTGGCCCAGCATTAGGCACCGATAATTTAGTGGTATTAGGAGAAGTGGGGTATGTCAGGATTGAAGATTTCCCTGACCCAGGCCTGATCCGCTTAAACGGGCCAGGCTCAGTGCGTACGCCTAGCCTTCAACCCAATCCAGTGACAGGTGAGTCTCGAGAAGGGTTACATGTTGGATTGTCAAATGGGCCTGAAACCAATCCATTCCCTACCAGCAGCGCCTGGGGATACCGTATTCTGGTTAACGCGTCGTTTAATAATGTTTACGCGGGCATTAACATGAGTACCAGATTTACCTTTGCACATGATGTCAATGGTATCACGCCCGATCCAATGGCTTTGTTTCTTGAAGACAAAAAATCGGCCAGTCTGTCTTTCACCTTTGATTATTTAAATAAATTATCAGCAACAGTTGGCTACAACGCTTTCTGGGATGGAGTCGGCACCACAAATGCCTTATCCGATCGAGATTTTGTAACTTTTAACCTTAAATATTCTATATAGAGAGTCGTAAGATGATAAAAAAAATCGCTCTAATAACGACCGCAATCGCCCTTTCTTTTGGAACATGCGGAATACATGCAAAAGTATCTGAGGCAGAGATTGCTAAGTTAGGTACGGAACTAACACCACTAGGTGGCACTAAAGCGGGTAATGCAGATGGTAGCATTCCAGTATGGGATGGTGGCATCACCCAAGCGCCTGCAGGTTATAAGGTAGGCGACCATCACCCTGACCCTTTTCCAGGCGACAAGGTGTTGTTTGAAATAAGCGGTGCAAATTATAAAGAATATGCAGGTTTTTTAAGTGATGGTCAGAAAAAATTATTTGAGACCTATCCAGAAACCTTCATGATGCCAATTTATGAGAGTCGCCGTTCTGCTTCGGCACCCCAATTTGTTTATGATGAAACAAAGAAAAATGCAGCTAAAGCTGAATTGGTTAAAGGCGGTAATGGTGTTAAAAATGCGGCAATAGGGATACCTTTCCCAATCCCTCAAAGTGGGGTTGAAGTGATTTGGAACCATATTCTTAAATACCGTGGTCAAACGATTAAACGATATGGTGGTCAGGCTGCCGTAACTGCTTCTGGTGATTACAATGTGATCGGGTTAGAAGAATCCCTTATCGTTAAATATTCTGATAAAAATGCGACACCAGAAAAGCTCTTAGATGAAAATATAATCAGTAAATTCAAACAGAAAATCACCTCACCGGCACGTTTAGCCGGAACTGCTTTGTTGGTTCACGAAACCATGGATCAGGTCAGAGAGCCACGAAAAGCTTGGACATACAATACCGGTCAACGCCGGGTGAGACTGGCACCCAATGTAGCCTATGATGCGCCAGGAACTGCATCGGATGGTCTGAGAACTGCAGACGATCTGGATATGTTCAACGGTGCTCCAGACCGTTATAACTGGGAGTTAAAAGGCAAAAAAGAAATATATATTGCCTATAATAGTTATAAGTTACATAGCGATAGCCTTAAGTATGATGACATTCTCAAACCAGGACACATTAATGCGGATCTAGCTCGTTTCGAGAAGCACAGAGTATGGGTAGTGGAAGCGACCTTAAAAGATGAATTCAGACACATTTATAAAAAACGGACTTTCTATGTTGATGAAGACAGTTGGCAGATACAGTTAGTTGATCTCTATGATAGCCGTAATGAGTTGTACCGGGTGGGTATTTCATATGGGCTTAATTATTATGATGTACTAAATCAGTGGTCAACACTGGATGTGATGCATGATCTTAATTCTCGTCGTTATCTGGCCATTGGCCTAGATAACGAAGAAAGAATGTATGCATTTGACGAACCGCTTGATGACCGTCAATTTACGCCACAGGCATTACGCCGTGAAGGAAAGCGTTAAGTAATATTGAAAAAGGTTGGCTCAAGCCAGCCTTTTTTTTAAGGATTTAGGGAGCTGTTTATGAGACTAAAAATTGTAGTTGTTACCTTCACGTTATTTTTTGTAATAAGTGCTTTTAGCCAAGAAAAAAATAAATCTTATCAAGCACCTTTGGTATCTCAATCTTTGTTGTTGGATATCACTCATACCGACACTAAATTTATTGCCGTTGGGGAGAGAGGGCATATTGTTCTGTCTGACGACGGTAAACATTGGACACAAGCTGATGTTCCTAATTTATCTACCTTAACTGCGGTAGATTTTGTTGGTAACAATGGTTGGGCTGTAGGGCATGATGCCACTATATTAAAAAGTCATGATAACGGCGAAAGCTGGGTATTGCAGTACTATGCACCAGAGAATGAACGCCCGTTTTTAGATGTTCTATTCTTCAATGAAAACCATGGTATTGCGGTAGGTGCATATGGTGTATTTTATCGAACTAGAAATGCTGGGGAGACATGGACGCCGGAAATGCACCCTGAATTTTTGAATCCTGATGATCAAGAGTACCTCAACGAAATCAAAGAAGAAGACGAAGCCTTTTATTTGGAAGAGATGGCCTCTATTTTGCCACACCTAAATAGACTGTCACAAAAGGGTGAGCGAACCTATATCGCTGGTGAGACCGGATTGTTGGCTTACAGTGATGATTATGGTGTTAGTTGGGAACGAATGGATATCAATTATTACGGTTCCTTCTTTGATTTAGTGCATACCGAATCGGGTAGAATATTTGCAGTGGGTCTTAGAGGAAGTTTGTTTGAATATGATCAAGAAAAAGAGCTTTGGAATAATCTTAAATCTGGTACCACGTCATCCTTAAATTCCATTATTTCAATTGATAATACGATGTCATTGGTCGTTGGCAATAACGGTGCTCAAGTGACCATTGGTCCAAAGCAAGTGTCTTTTATAAAAAACGAAAATGGGAAATCTATAATGAATGGAGTTTCCAAAGAAAATACGATCGTGGCGGTGACCGATATTGGCATTCAACAAATTCAAAAGGATCGGTAATTTCCTATGAAAAAACTAATTAACTTTATTGAATTACTGATTTTTCGTAATAGATTATTCGTTATATTACTGTTTATAGTAGCTACTGTTTTCCTCGCTATCCAGTCTTCACAGCTCAAATTAGATGCCGGTTTTGCTAAGAATATCCCATTAGAGCACCAGTATATGAAAAACTATATGCGCCACGCAAAAGCGTTTGGCGGTGCCAATAGTGTATTAGTGTCAGTGTGTGATAAAGGTGGCAACATTTTTAATAAGAATTATTTCGATACTCTAAAAGATGTTCATGACGAGTTATTCTTTATAAACGGTGTTGATCGTTCTTTGGTTAAGTCCATATTTGCTTCTTCTACGCGCTTCACTGAAATTGTTGAAGGGGGCTTTGCGGGAGGACCGGTCATTCCAGCAGATTTCAATTCATCTAATCCAGCTGCTTTAGAGAAAGTGGCAAGCAATATTGATAAAGCCGGCATAGTCGGCCGTTTAGTGTCTGGCGATTTTCAATGTGCCATGGTCACTGCACAACTACTAGAACTTGACCCAATTACTGGTGAAGTTCTAGATACCCTTGAGATAGCAGCACAGCTCGAGGAGCAGTTACGTGGGAAGTTTGAAAACGACAAAATAAGCTTACATATTATTGGTTTTGCTAAAATGATTGGTGATGTGGCAAATGGCGCCAAAGATGTAGTGTTGTTTTTTGCCATTGCTATGGCTATCACTGCAGTATTAGTGTTCTTTTTCTGTAAGTCGGCGATGCTTACTGTGTTGCCACTATTGTGCTCTGTTATTGCTGTTGTTTGGCAATTGGGACTGTTAACCATATTAGGATTTGGATTAGATCCAATGTCAATACTGGTGCCTTTTTTAGTTTTTGCTATTGGTATCAGTCATGGCGTGCAAATGATCAATTCTGTGGGCAAAGAAGTGGTAGCGGGCAGCAGTGTTAAACAGGCTTCTCAAACCGCGTTTCGTACCTTGTTGATCCCCGGCGGGATTGCATTGTTGTCAGATACGATCGGCTTTATGACACTATTGGTCATTGATATCGGTATTATTAGAGAGTTAGCCATTACCGCTAGTATGGGTGTCGCAGTCATCATCCTAACTAACTTAATATTACTTCCTGTATTAATGTCATTTTTAAAATTGGGTGAAGGGTATATCACCAAATTTAAAGGCAAAGAGGGTCGATCAGATGCATTTTGGGACAAGATTGCTCATTGTTCTACCCCTAAAGTTGCATATATGATACTGGGTGTGACTAGCGTTTTATTTGTGCTTGGTTGGATGCAAGCAAGTAAAATGAAAATTGGTGATCTGCATGCTGGTGCCCCTGCATTACATGCTGATTCACGTTATAACATTGATACTTCGCTTATTACCAGTAAGTACGCAATTAGTGTCGACTATATGTCAATTCTGGTGGAAGCGACTCCTGAAGCCTGTACTTCATTTGCTTATATGAACGCAATTGATGAATTGCAATGGAAAATGTCGAACATTGAAGGGGTTCAATCAGCGGTAAGCTTAGCGTCAGTCGCTAAAATCGTTAACGCTGGTTATAACGAAGGCAATCCAAAATGGCGAGTATTGCCGCGAAACCAACAAACTTTAGTACAAGCTATCTCACGAATAGATACTTCATCTGGATTGTTAAATGGTGACTGTTCGGTAATGCCCATTATTTTGTTTATGGAAGATCATAAAGCAAAAACTATCAGCAGAGTCATCGCGGCGGCTAAGGAGTTTAGAACCGCCTATGAAACAGATGAGTTACAGTTTAAGTTAGCCTCTGGACCTGTTGGCGTTATGGCAGCGCAAAATGAAGTGGTTGCTGCATCACAAAGACCAATGATGGCTTATGTATTTGGTGCCGTTATTTTGTTATGTCTAGTAAGTTTTAGATCATTACGTGCGACGTTATCGGTGGTTATTCCATTATACGTAGTGTCGGTTTTAGCAGAGGCCTTAATGACTCTCCTACAGATAGGTCTAACTGTTTCAACCTTACCCGTAATTGCGTTGGGTGTAGGGATTGGGGTGGACTACGGTATTTATATATTGTCGACTATGAATTCTAAACTAAAAGAGGGCATGGCGGTTCGACAAGCCTATTTTGAAGCATTAAAGGAAAGAGGCAGTGCCGTCTTATTTACTGCTGCTACATTAGCGGTAGGTGTTAGTACTTGGGTATTTTCTTCATTGAAATTTCAAATGGATATGGGTATTTTATTAACTTTTATGTTTATTGTGAACATGATGGGGGCGATCATAGTGCTACCAGCTCTTGCCGCAGTCTTTTGGCGCAAGCAAGGTAAATAAGATAAACCTGCACGATATCGCAAAATATTGCGAACCATTTAAAAGGCCGTAAGGCCTTTTTTTATGGATGATACTAAAAGGGAAATACCCACGCTGCTATTATAAGCCTCTAGCCATGTATTAATTAAAAAACAAACAATAAGACATTGAGGAATAAACTGTTGAGGTCGTTGATAGTTGAACGTAGCTCAAAAGCGTAGTTTCACGTTTTAAGTTGTAACATTAGCCGCCATAACATGCTGTTTATTGGCATAAAACAAGACAAAACTGACGAGGTGAACTCATTAAAAGGTTTGGTAGTGCGCTGGATCTGAAAATATACTTTCACTAAAAATTCCAACAGTTACTTTCCTCATACAACCATTCATTCTATTTGAGGATGTAAAATCAAAAAAATGCCAAGTCAATGACTTGGCTTTGATAAAAATCACGATGATTAGTTAGCAACAACCGTGGTGTCAGTGACCACTATAGTTGGTGTCCCCATTTGCGCAGTGGCAAAAAACTGCGTAAGTTGTAGTTGCATCTCGACCGTCGTTGCAACACTAGGCGAAGGCGATAGCAAAGAACCATGTCCTCCAGCGTTAAACCGCACAAGTCCACTACCTTCGGTGGTAGAGCTGACGCCTGAAAGGCCAATCAACCCCGCTAGTGGTTCAGTGCCTGAAAGAGGAGCAACAAAATTGGGTATTGTTTGGTCAGGTAACCCTGTACTACCATCATCATTAGTACCGCCACCTATGACTTCTGCCATATATACAGGGGTAGTTTGAGCCCCAAGAATACCCGCATAGGTATTAGGGTCGCCAGCATCCAGCATGGTTTGTGCAGCATAAGCAAATTGGCCAAATAGTGCTGCAGCACTGGCTTGTTGCTCCTCGTTAAATGCTGAGGAAAAGGCAGCGTAAGCACCAGGCAGCGCTGCCTCTGCCGTTAATCCGTTGTCTGCAGCAAACTGACCTAAAAATGCTTGAAACTCTGTTGACGACGCAGCAAACAATGATCCTTTGACTAAGTTACCAAAGGACCCTGACTCTAGTAAGAAACCAGCAATACCACCACCGGGTACAATTAACCCAACACCTCTAAATGCGTACATTGGATCAAAACCGGCTAATGCAGGATTTAACTGAGCTAAACTTTCGTTAGCCATGGCAACAGCAGAGTGACCAATTATAGATCCCAAAGATTGCCCTGCCAAATAAACGCTGGATACGTCTAAATCAACGTTACCTGAGGGATCCACTAAAGCGTTTAGACCTAATCTCAAACCCATAACATCAGCAATGCCCTGTCTGTTATTATCTCGTGAAGATAACAAGCTGGCTAAATTAAAGTAATGGGTTGTTGAACCACCCATACCACCTGTGGCGTTAATGATAGTACCGTCTTCCATAACAAAACCACGTTCACCATGTAAAGGTTGATCGATGGCAATCGTCGCAAATCCCGCCAGTGAAAGTGCTCCGCTGGCGGCCAGCATCAGCTCTTTTCTATGTGTAATACCATGTGCTAATATCACTACCGGCCAACCTGCAGCAGGCTTGGTAGGTGCTGTAACGGCTGGATTTATCGCAGCAAGAGCTGTGATAAAATCAAGGTCCGGCACAGATACTTGAACACTAATGGTTTCAGATCCATCTGCATTACTGCCTTTGGCTTTAGGAATTGGACTGTAACGTGTTAAATGGCGGCTGTCGGTGATGCCCAAACCTGAAACGTCTAAATCAAGCAAACTTCCACCAGACACTGCCTGACAATAATCATTTAACGGGCCAACAGGTAAAGAACCATCTGCAATAAGCCCAGGAATATTGGCAGCACCAATACCTTGAAGTGCCACACCGTTAGTACAAGCAGCTTGCCAGCTGTCTGTTAGTGGTGCGGTTGTACTTAGATAATAAGGTAAGTTAATAGTACCTTGACTTACTTGGGCAGAACATAATAAGCCGAAGGCAGAAAATGTAGCTGAGGCGTTATCAAATACCGGTGAAGTTGGGTCGGTAGCTGCAGCTATCAGTGTTGGACAGGTATCTATGCCCAAAGCTTGTAATCCCTCAAATCCTTGGGCTCCTAAAAATATTGGAGCTACCACATCAAACGCTGTTTGTGGGGTTGTTGCATCTACCACAATGGCTGGTAAAAAGGCGCCGGCCACACCCGTTGCCGTCGCAACATCTGCGCCTGCATCTAAAGCCGCACTGAATGCCTGTGCAAAACCACCTATTTGCAGTCCTTTTACAGTGTTGAAAATATCATTTGTGGTCTGAGTTGTGAACGTTGAGCTATAAATAATAGAGTCAGCATCTACACCACCTTGACTCACAATTATATTTTCATAGGAGTTTACCAGCCCCTGCAGTGCTAACTGTGAATCGGTAGCAAGGGGAAGGGTATTAATAGGCTGTCGCACTAAATTATAGGTTGTTGACCCTTGTAGTGCTTGTCCATCACTGGCTTTAAGACCAACTGTTAATACCACGTAATAACTGGTGGCGCCGGCAAAGGTTTTTAATGGAATAATGTTTATATTGTTGCCTGATGCCTGAGCCGCAAAATCCACTCCAAAAGTGAGCTCCTCATATATTTTACACCCAGTTAATGGGGGAGCTGCGCTACAATCAGGGTCTTTCAAATCCCCACCGATTGCCCCTCTAAATATTCTAACTGAACCAGGTGTACTAACAGAGGTAGCATCCAAAGTTACTCCGGCAGGATGAGACGTGGATATCGCAAATGCCGACTGCGTACTCCATCCATCTTGAGCACCCAGGGCAACACCAGGATCGCTATAATCTGCCATACCAGCATTTGCAGTTCTAGAAGCGACTTCATCTGGTAACTCCAATGTCCCATCTTGTGTTTGCCCAGCCAGCGCAAATAACAAATCAGTAGGCACTGGCAACACACCATTTGTAGGATCAAACATGATCCGTGATGCAGGTCGAGCAGGTGTTGCTTCTGCTTTTAGATCTTCAATTGTTTCACCACCACAACCCGCTAAACCTAATAGAGCTGCAATACTTGTCCCTAGTATCAGTTTTCTCATTTTAAAACCTCGTAATTCTAAAGTTAATAACTTATTTACACGCTTCTGTACCCAGTTCGTATACTGAACCAGAAATTTTGATTGGATATATAAATGCTTAGAACTGTGGTTCCGCACTTAAATAACCAATTAAAATTGTTCATTAAAAATTGTATTATGAGTTTGAATAAAAATACTTGACGTAGATCACCGATCTTGATCTATTACTCTTTTTTGAGAGCCAAAGTTATGTTCTCACCATTTACTAAAACATTAGAAAACCATGGTCTGATCGCAAGTTTTTTCAAAGAAATCAATAAAACTTACAGTTCTAATTACAATGATATGGATCCCATCAATCAATTGTTTATTACCCGAGTGGCACCAACACTCAAACAAGCCAAACCGCTCAAGCCCACAATGTGAATTTTTGTATGTTAAACCGACAATTATGAGAGCGTTTTGGACGAACAAATATTGAATGCGGA
>Ga0209712_10004223_pt1 | contig 11480 bp, 12 predicted proteins | sample ArcOceMetagenome_FD_187443 | JGI IMG/M metagenome (GOLD analysis project Ga0209712, IMG submission 187443) | Marine eukaryotic phytoplankton communities from Arctic Ocean - Arctic Ocean - Greenland ARC118M Metagenome (SPAdes) (version 2) | ecosystem: Environmental > Aquatic > Marine > Oceanic...
TTGAGTTTATTCGTGAGCATGCACCTAAGTATGTTGTTGTGCTGGCAGGTGATCATATTTATAAAATGGATTATGGGGATATGTTAGTCCAACATGTTGAAAGTGCAGCAGATATGACGATATCTTGTATCGAGGTGCCTGTGAAAGATGCGGCGGGTGTCTTTGGTGTGATGTGCGTGGATGAACACAATCGGATCACGAGTTTTCATGAAAAACCTGATAAACCTTGTCCCCTCGAAGACAAACCTGAATACACATTGGCATCTATGGGCAATTATGTGTTCAATACTGAATTTCTTATTCAGCAACTAATTGCTGATGCTAAAAACACAGACTCGCAGCATGATTTTGGTAGAGATATTATTCCTGCTGCAATTAATACTAATCATGTGATGGCTTTTAGGTTTCTTTCTGATGACGGACAGTCAGCTCCATATTGGCGGGATATCGGAACCTTAGATGCATTTTGGCAAGCGAATATGGATCTTGTTGCTATTACCCCAAAATTAAATATCTATGATCAAGACTGGCCCATTTGGACACACCAGAAACAATCACCTCCCGCTAAATTTATTTTTAATGATTATAGCCGTCGTGGTTATGCGGTGGACTCGATTGTGTCAGGTGGTTGTATTGTTTCTGGTGCTGAAATTAGTCAATCATTGTTGTTTTCAGATGCGCATGTTCACTCATATAGTAAAATTGAACAATCAGTGATCCTGCCTCAAGTTGATATTGCTCAGCATGTTAAAATCAATCGCTCAATTATTGATGCAGGCTGCCAAATACCTGAAGGAATGAGTATTGGGGTAAACAAAGCACATGACATTGCACGGGGCTTTCGTATCAGCCATGATGGTATTGTATTAGTGACCAAAGACATGCTTAATAAAGAAAATAATCAATAAGATTGTTAAGACAGCATTTTGCAACTTAGGATCCCTACCTAGCAGTCTGTATGTTTTTTTAATCACCTTTGTAAGCACTTTTCTAAGTATTTTTTCTAGGTACTTTCCGAAGTAAATTACGCAGAATAGCGAATACCCGAGCGTCCAGCTAATCTTTATGATCAATTCTTGATTTATATCAATGGCAATGAGCCTTTGAGCTCTCTTTAAGGATTATAAATGTCTATAAACAAACCAACGCGGCTTTCACTTTGCCAATACTGCAACATGTCTGATGCGTGCTTTAGTCAAGTTGACAATAGTAAAGAAGAACCCAAAATAAGTTCTCATAAGGTATACCACAAGTCAGACGAACTATTCGGATCTGGCCAGACATTTGATGCTATTTTTATCTTGCGCAGCGGATCAGCAAAATCTTCAGTGTTAGCTAATAGTGGTCATGAGCAAATTAACCGCTTTTATTACCCCAGTGATTTGATTGGTCTGGATGGTTTTGAAAATGGGTCACATGCTCATTCGATAAAGTTCTTGGAAACCAGCAGTGTGTGTCGTATTAACTTAAAAGAGTTAGACAAGGCTATGGCGAATTCAGCAAGCATCAGACTCAATTTATTACAGGGCATGAGTCATGCGCTAAATAATGAAGACAAGTTCTTACTTAGTTTAAACAACATGGACTCTACACAGCGGCTCATCTCATTTCTATTGGACTTGTCTTCACAATTTGAAAAGAGAGGGTTATCTGGTAAGGTTTTTGACTTGAGTATGACTCGAGCAGATATCGCTAATTATTTAGGCATGGCGATTGAAACGGTTAGTCGATTATTCACTCAGTTGCACAATGAACATATAATTGAGGTGGAAAAACGCCGCGTCAAGTTTGTGGACTTTAGAAAGTTAAATCAATGCCTATCACATGAGCGTGTGCCTAATAATGTACTTGCAGCAAAAATTCGCCAATCCAAAAACATACAAGCTTTGGTTGCCTAAACTTTTAGGGACAGGTTATATAGGTGTGTTTTGTTTTTGCTCAAACTCATCTAGGGCATCCAAAGCTTCGCAGCCATAGACCATAGATGGTCCGCCCCCCATTAAAATTGCTACGCCTATGGCTTCTAATATTTCTTGCCTACTCGCTCCTGCGTTTAATGCATCATGAACATGAAAAGCAATACATCCATCACAATGCACCGCTATGGCAATACCCAGAGCAATCAACTCTTTTGATTTTGTATTTAGAGCACCTGTTGCAACTGCCTTAGAATGTAATGCGCCAAAGCCAGCCATCACCTCTGGTATTTCTGATATGAGTTTTGCACTGAGTACTTTTAGTTGTTCATACCGTTGAATATGTTTTGTCGCTGTCATAAACGTCTCCAATGAGCTGAAGTTGAGTATGCTTTTTACCTACTGGTTTATGTTGATATTAATCAATTAAGTGTTAATTGCAAACCACGCTATTTTGAATGTGACCATCTTGCTCGAATTGACTAATATTCGAAAGCGTTGTTTGCGCGATATTGAGCATCGCTTCTTGAGTAAAAAAACCTTGATGGCTGGTAACAATGACATTTGGGAAGGTTGTTAACCTGGCTAATAAGTCGTCTTGTATACCTTGGGCAGAAAGGTCTTCAAAAAACAACGCTTCTTCTTCTTCGTATACGTCAAGACCTAACAAACCAATTTTACCCGATTTAAGTCCATTTATAATGGCTTTGGTATCAACTAGTTTGCCTCTACTGGTGTTAATTATAGTGACGCCATCCTGCATTTTGGCCAACGCTCGTTGACCTATCAGATGATAGGTGTCTGGGGTAAGTGGGCAATGCAGTGAAATAATATCAGCATGACTAAGCAGTTTTTCGAGAGAAGCATATTTAACACCAGACTTAATGCACTGTTCATTTTGAAGCACATCATAAGCAATTACGTTGCAGCCAAAACCTAGCATGATGTTAGTAAAAGCTTGACCAATTTTACCCGTGCCTATTACCCCAACCGTTTTACCATGTAAGTCAAAGCCCATTAAGTTACGTAATGAAAAGTCTCCTTCACGTATGCGATTATGAGCACGGTGAATGCCTCTATTTAAACATAGCAATAAACCCACGGCATGCTCTGCCACTGCATAAGGTGAGTACGCAGGAACGCGCACCACAGGTAGTGAAAGTTGTTGCGCACAGGCCATGTCCACATGATTAAAGCCCGCTGAACGAAGAGCAATAAGCTCAATTCCTTTATCCTTTAATTTATGCAACACCTGTGCATTTAAATTGTCGTTAATAAAAGCGCATACCACTTTTTCATCACTGATGAGCGAAGTAGACTCGAAATCTAAGTGAGCTGAAAAATAACGTATCTGGTGAGTACCATCAGAGTTCGCACGGTCAAAGTATTCCTGATCATAGGATTTAGCATTAAAAAAAGCGACTTTCACACATGGCCTCCACACTTATCAGAGTGCGCGTGACAATCAAAGTATTCCTGATCATAGGATTTAGCATTAAAAAAAGCGACTTTCACACATGGCCTCCACACTTATCAGAGTGCGCGTGACAATCAAAGTATTCCTGATCATAAGATTTAGCATTAAAAAAAGTGACTTTCACTGTGCAGACTCATTTCTATTGGGTTTAGTGTCATTCTAAAAAATACGCTAACTTGCTCATTGACCCTGATCAATTAATTTTAAAAGTAAGCTGATATCGTCGCTATCACTAAAATGCACATTGCAGTCTACAAAGGTGAAAAGATGCACGTTAGAAAGGTTTTACTTATTGAAGGCTGTGTAAATGCACTGATCACCTCTAGTAAAATGACGGTTGGAGTGATGACTGGTTCAGCAGCAGTAATAGCCGATGCAGTTCACTCCCTCACTGATTTAGCAAATAATTGTTTTGCTTGGTTAGCAGTAAAAATAGCTGAATCACCTGCCGACAGTTCTCATCCATATGGTCATCAGAAATTTGAACAACTAGCTGTGTTTGGCCTCGCGTCTTTGTTAACCATAGTGGCGTTTGAAGTGATAGTGAATGCATTCAAACGTTTCGAGCAGCCAGTTGAGCAAAGTATGCTGGGCTTGGTGGTATTAATTTTTTCGCTGGTAATCAATATAGTTTTGACGTTTTGGGAACGTTATTGGGCTAAACGGTTAGTCTCAGAAATATTAATTGCAGACACCACCCATACCTTAAGTGACGTGTTGACCAGCGCAGTGGTGATTGTTGGGTGGCAATTAGCGGCTCGCGGATACTATTGGGTAGATACTTTATTTGCATTAATTGTATCTAGCATTATCTTTTATTTGGCGTTCAAACTATTTCAAAGGGCAATACCTGTGTTAGTGGATCACAGTATTTATCCGCCAGAAGAGTTAAAAGCCGCTGTTAACAATATTCCAGCTGTAATAAATGTGGGTAATATTCGTTCTAGAAATACAGGGAAAGAGCAGGTAGCCGATGTTACTGTGACGGTTTGTTCCAATCTTAGTACCTTCGAATCTCACCAAATAGCCGATAAAATTGAGAGTGTGTTAGCCGATAAGTTTAATATTCAAGACGTGGTGGTTCACATCGAACCTGATGTGGATCAAGAATCAATAGATCAAAATAGTTAGTATTGAGACATCTAAATTTTCATGTGACAGGACAGTATTATGCTTACTTCAGAATTCGCTAGTTTTTTTGCATGGTGCACACTGATTAACTATTCGGTGTTGTTGATATGGTTTGTTGTATTTAGTTTGGGTCACAACTGGTTGCATTTGATGCATGGAAAATGGTTTGAGTTAACCGAACAACAGTTTGACGTGATCAACTATTGTGGCATGGGACTTTTTAAGTTATTTATTGGCGTATTTAATTTAGCACCCTATATTGCGCTGCGTATTATCGATTGACTGTGTTCTTTAATCTATCAGTTGATCACTTAATGAAACGGTGCTTCGAAGTCTTTGGGTTTAACCGCCAACAAGTCACAGTCAATTGCCTCGATGAGCCTTTGTGCTGTGCTACCCAATAAACCTGTACGATAGGTAGTACCTAATATTAGAATGCCAGCGTCAAGTTGCTCTAATGTTTTGGGCATTATATGGTCTATATCACCAGAAATAAGATGCTGGTTTTCACTGTTAGGTACATACTCTGAACATTCCTCAACAAATCTAACATTATGTTGATACCTTAATTGTTCAAGTACCATTGACTCATTTTGATGTTCGTCAACAGAAAATACATCTGCCCACATGCCACTTTTATCTACGGCTTCAAGTAAAATATCCCAATAACTAGGATCAAAGCAGTGCAGGGCATGTAAAGGCATACCTAGGTTGGAGGATATAGAAAAACCTGCTTTTAAAACACTCTTGTCTAATTCACTTTCTTTGTTTAAATGATGTTCAGGATCTATCGCCGCTACTACAGAAGTTTTTTTAGTCCATTTATGGTTTTTAACTAACAAAATCGGTACTGGGCAGGCTTTAAGCAAATACCAATCTGTCGGTGTAAACAGTCGCCTTGCTATGACTTTATGTTGATGCGTCGCCTTCATCACTAAATCAGGTTGGAAGCTGCCTACTACTTTTAATATACTTTGATAAATTTGTGCATGCCAGATCACTTCAGTCTCGAAGGTCACATTATCTTGGGCGTGTTGCGTAATTAATTTGTTGAGTCTGATCTGATTAATTTGGATGATCGCAGCCTGGGTTTTCTTTAGTTGTTTTGGGCTCAGAAAATGACTAGCCATCACAGAAGGGTAATATAAGCAGCTTAATAATTTAATAGTAATAGGTTGTTGTTTAGCAAAGTGTAATGCTTTGCTAAGTGCAGGCTGCTGCTGTTTATCAGGATCAATGTCGACCAGAATTTTTTTTATAGTGTGCATTTTTTTGCCTTACTACTGGTTATACGTTTGGTTTAAGTGTCAATATATCGCAGCTCATACTGGCTAAAATATGCTCTGCTGTATTACCGATGAATGCCCCTGATAAACCGGTTCTGCCTACTGTGCCTAAAATTAGCAGTTGTGCATCAATTTTCTTTGCAATTTCAGGTATGACGATGTCCGCCCGACCTTCTAGCACATGACAGGGGTCATTCAACAAATCATGTTCTTTTAGCAACATTTCCATTTTATTTTTATGCGCTTCAGTGATTTCAATTTTAATGCTCTGGAAATCAATATTAGACCAACCTACATCCATAACTGGCCCTATATTAGGCGTCTCAAAGGTGCTGACACTGTGTAATTGTGTTTTATTGACATGGGCAAGCATTTTCGAATATTCGAGTATGCTGTGATTAAGTGCGATGTGCTTTTGATCTATGACAGTCGGGTCTATGGCTGCTAAGAACGGTTTGTTTAACCAGGTTGAGTTTCTAACCAGTAAAAGTGGGGCTTTACAATAACGCAGTAAATGTCTATCAACTGGCATGGTAAAAGGATTGATATTAGATGTGTTGGCCGAAATCCGTTTGATGACTAAATCGGGTTCAAGCTCATCCACTATTTCTTCAATGGCTTCATGTAACTCTCTATGCCAAGCGACATTCACACTGCAACTGATTCCTCTTTGGTCCAATTTATCGGCTATGGTATCCATGTATAAATATCTATCTGCCATATATTGGCTTTTCATCTCTTTACGATGTTCACTGGATAACACATCGGTTAACTCCATAACCGGTTCGTAAATAGAGTTAAATAAATGGATATGAACGTCATCAAATTCAGCAAATTTTAGTGCCCGCTCTAACGCTGGGTGTTCAGTATGTCGGCCACTTATCACCACTAATATTCGTTTAGGTTTTTTCATCTGTACCCTTCGAAGTATTTAATTTCTTGAAATATAACCAGCGTTACTCTAAGTCGCTTTCTACAAAAAAAGTCTCTGTGTTACAACATTCTATATTGGCCATAATGCGTGTAAGTAATCGGTTTAACCTCATATTTAGGTTGCAAGAATGCGACGAGATCAATCAGTTCCTGCACTGTCATAACGTCATTAAATAAGCGCATTTTAGAACTGCCATCTTCGTTAATGAGTTTCTCTTCAATAGACCTGCTCCTAGGTGAAAATCTATGGGAAGGATTGATAACAGACGTCACTAACTGAGCGTAGGTTTTGACTATAGCGGAGGAGCCACCTAATGGGACGAGCGTATCAAACTCTTTGATTAGCGATTCATCTTCATAGCCTTTTAAAGCATGGCAAGCCTGACATTTATATTGCATAAACACCTTTTCACCTGCTGCGATATCTCCTTTTGGTAAACTAAAGCCTTTAGGGGAATCAGGACCATAACTGCATGAAGCCATAACAAAAAGTACAGTGATTGAGGTAAACAAAATTAATATTTTCATGTTGATGCCTTGTCTTTATCGTTAGACTAGGCATTAACATAAGGGAAAAATTAAGCGAAGTGGATAAGGGGTCGAAGTGTTTATTGATAGGGATCAAACTTGTGCATAAAGGTCACAGATCCCAAGTTAATATCCAGATAAAGGACTCAACTTAGATTGTGATTTACCATCTGAAATAAATCTTGAATACGGACATTATATTATTATAGAGATAATAAAGTTCAATGTCTTAAAGCTCGCAATAGGGTAGACCCGTTTGCTGATAATCAAGTAAATCCCAAATAGTAATCAATTGAAGTGCTTTTAAGCGTACCTAATTGTAATTTGTTAACTAGTTAGTTGTTGGTTTAGTGTGAGTTGCAGTCTTATCTTCTGCGTACTTAACCCTAATTTTGTTAGCACCTAACATACTGTCGTTAAGATTTTTTACTGCGATTTTTGCTTCGCCAGCCTTAGGCATTTCTATAAACCCAAATCCTTTAGATAAACCATTAGATTTTTCTTTTACTATATCACTAGATTGTACTTTACCATGTGCTTCAAAAGCAGTTTGTAGTTCTTGCTCAGAGGTTTCTCTATCAAGATTTCGGATTAATATTTTCATTTGGCTAGTCACTTATGGGTAATAATTAGTAATAGAGTGCGATGATAACAGCTTAATGTTCACCAAACGATCTGATTTAGTTAGCTGTATCGAAGGTTTTTTATATGTTTCAAACAAGATCAGCAAATTGAAATCAAACTATTTTTTCTATTGCTATCTGAGTAGTTGCTAGCGGATGTTAAAGTGCACTTAAACAGGAAACATTAACATTTATCAGATGCGCAGTTTGATGGACCAACAGCCTAATCGGCCAGTAATGCTTATTGTGTAGTCTAACTTTATTTCAAGGACCGGTTCAAAAATGTTAAAATGAATTATGATGTTAAACTTCACGGTAGTCATATTTTCGACGGTTTTTCAGAACAATTTTAATAACGTAGCAATCAACAGCATGTGGTGTCTATATTATATTAAAGTCGATTAAAAGGTGCCAAAATTTTGGCTTATATTATGAGTTATTACACTTTGTGGGCTAGAAATAGACCGAGATGTGTTTTGTTAAAATAATGCATGGATGCTTAGAATCGCATTTTTGAATTATATCAACTCGTTTATCAAATTTAAGAAAATCACGCTGAGCAACGCATAATCAACTTTGCTATTGAGTTAACTGTTGCATCACTTGGCATATTAAAGTTTACAACAAGGGATATTTATACGTGAATTTATTGATTGGGATACAGATAACCCTAGTAGTTGAGAGAATATGATGGCGTTAGGTTTAGTGGTGATCAAGTTATGAGCAATACACTGTTCATTAAAAGCATATTGTTAGTATCCATACTATGCTTGTGCGCTTGCGGTGAGCCGATTAAAACGTCCACTTCAACTGAGAACGTTCAAGTCTTGCCTTACCAATTTGTTATGCCCGAGCTAGATAGGCAACGCACCATTCGATTGTATTTACCGCCCAGTTATCAAGAGTCAGAAAAATATTACCCTGTCATTTATATGCATGATGGACAAAACTTATTTGATGATATGACTGCACTTGCTGGGGAGTGGGGTGTAGATGAATCACTGAATCAACTCGCGGAAAAAGAGAGACTTGAGGTGATTGTAATAGGAATTGATAATGCTGCAGACTTTCGCATGAATGAACTTTCACCATGGGAAAACAAACGTTTTGGCGAAGCACAAGGTAAGCAATATATGGACTTCATTGTAGACGTCGTTAAACCTTATATAGACACTAACTTTCGCACAAAACCAGACCGTTTACACACAGCTATTATGGGCAGCTCTATGGGTGGATTGATCTCCCACTATGGGGTTCATGCTTATCCAGAAGTTTTCAGTAAAGCGGGTATTTTTTCGCCATCTTATTGGTATTCGCAAGATGTATTTGCGTTCACACAATTTCAAAAAGCACGATTGGACACTCGTTTATACGTGATGTATGGCGATAACGAAGGGGATGGAATGATTGCTGATACCCATAAAATGCAGCGACAACTCAAACAGCAAGGTCATCCTCGGCAAAATACCTTGTTTAAACGTGTGCCTAATGGCGAGCACAACGAGCAACTTTGGCGCGCAGAATTTACTGAGGCCATTCAATGGTTATTTCAACGAGAGCCTGCTTTTTAAATTATCAGCCCAAAATAACAAACAATGATTTTCTTTTACTGTTGCTGATAACCACTACTCAATCAAATTGAATAAGCGTATTTCACTTTTAATACTCAGTGAGTCTAAGCTTTGAATACGCCTATTTTTTGAATGCTTAAGGTTAAGGATTATCCTTAGTCTTGAGCACTTTCTTGGATCATATGTATATCCCGTTGCGGGAATGGAATAGTTAAACCCGCGGCTTCAACCGCAGCCTTAAGTGCTGGACGTATATCAAAGAATAAATCCCAATAGTCATCGGTTTTTGCAAAAGCTCTGACTAAAAAGTCAACTGAGCTGGTACCTAAATCAACTACAGCGACTACATTGCCTTCGTCTTGTAATACTCTTGAGTCCGCTTTTAAGACCGCTTCCATTGCTGCTTTACCCTTTGCAATATCATCTGAGTAAGAAATACCAATGGATATTTCGACCGCTCTAACATCACTTGCTGTGTAATTGATGATGTTGCCGTTTGCTAAAGGGCCATTAGGCACAATAATGATGCGTTTATCAAAGGTCATAAAAGTAGTCACGAAAATACCAATTTCCGTTACTACGCCTTCTAAACCTTGTGTTCCTACGTAGTCGCCTACTTTGAATGGCCGGAATATTAAAATCATCACACCACCCGCGAAATTTGACAGACTGCCCTGCAAAGCAAGCCCCACAGCCAAACCTGCGGCACCTAAAATAGCGATAAACGATGTGGTTTGAATACCGATCATCGATGCGACGCTGATCACCAATAATAATTTTAATACCACTTCAAATATATTGGTTAGAAATTTTGCTAAGGTTTCGTCTGGTAAACCTTTAATTGCGCTGCGTCTAACGCCATTACTCAATTTACCTATTACCCACAAGCCAACTACCAGTACGACTATCGCGAGTATAAATTGGGTGGAGTATTCTGTGCCTAAAGTAATCGCTTTGTCATAGAATGTTTGTAATTGTGTTTCAACGGAGTCCATAGTATTTCCTTAAAGGTGTGGATTAATTCCTTTCAACTATGGGTCGAATATTGGTTTTGGACAAATTATTTTGATGTTTTTTAAATGTAAATATGTATTAGCAGAAAATGCTGTTGAATGATGAGTTGGAAAAAGGGCCAGCGATAAGTCGCAAGCCTAATTACATATTAAAGGGATAAGGTGTTTAAACCTTGCATTAATTGTTGTTTAACTTTTTGACCTTCATCCGTGTCTAAGTAAGCTTTGGTACTACTAACCACTTGCATGATCATATCTGGACTTAACCCCAATGCTTCAAACTGTTTTTTCAACTCGTTCATCGCTTTCAACGAATCGTTATAATTGGCTGCTTGGTCCATCAATCCGCCTAACCCACCTTCAGATGTCATACCGCTAATATCTGGTACTGCACCCATTAAGGAATCGAGGCCAGGAAGTGAATCACTCAAACCGCTGAATTGTTCAGCAGAGATATTTTCTTTAGCATAGTTAAAAACTGAGGCTAAGCTGCCTTTTGCTTGAGATTCATCGATGCCGACAGATTCGCTAACCGAGCTAATCATATCTACTACGTTTGGCATGGCAGGTGTTTCTGCTTGGATACCAAACATACTCTTAATAGAATCGAGCCAACCTTCGGCTTGACTTGGTGGTGAGAAGGCAAGGGCGGATACAACAATAAGTAAATAAATGCGTTTCATAATTAATTTTCAACCTAGTAAGTGAACAACTTCAGTAATAATAAACCCAAATACATGATCACGTTAATAGATTTTAAAGAAAGACCAAAATCTTAGTATCTCGATTGACTAAATGATCATCATTTTATCGCCGACTTTTATCCTTCCATCGGCAATGACGCGACAACAAACACCGCCGCGCCATCCAGGAGTGAGGGCTTGGGTTAACCCTTGATGTTGGGCATCCATTTTTGGGCAAGGGTCAGTCTCACCAGTGACGTACAAAATACATTGACCAATCTTGATTTGTTGACCGACCATAGTTGCATCAAAACTAACG
>Ga0209712_10004224_pt1 | contig 11479 bp, 11 predicted proteins | sample ArcOceMetagenome_FD_187443 | JGI IMG/M metagenome (GOLD analysis project Ga0209712, IMG submission 187443) | Marine eukaryotic phytoplankton communities from Arctic Ocean - Arctic Ocean - Greenland ARC118M Metagenome (SPAdes) (version 2) | ecosystem: Environmental > Aquatic > Marine > Oceanic...
TCAATTCTGCGTTTTTGAAGCAGTTCTAGTAATATGGAGTTCACCCCGCTTGTAAAGTGACTGGAAACAAATCCCTTACTAGTATCACCACAGATTCGCTCAATTGTCCGATTTTTAGACTTTCCAATGTATAGAATGGAACTGTTATCGTTGTTTTCAATCAACTTCTTCAAGTTTTTTCTATTGCTCTCTTTGCATGGACTAAATTCATGGACTGTATGTATGATAGGCGTCTGACTGGATTTTTTGCAATGTACTCTTGTTCCATTGGAAGGAGATTTCCGATTTGTGATACGAGCTATTTCTCCGTAGGATCCAGCTGCCTTTGTACCCCAAAGACGAAGCAATCCATCACCACCTGACCTTCCTAACGAGTGTACGCCTTTGTCAAAAAGTGGCGAGCCCATCTAGCACAACTATCGACTCGTTGGGATATTAAAGTCATTAACTACTGTCTACTCCTTCATCTGTTCGTCGCATTCCGAATTCAGGACACTATTGCGCCTTATTGTTCTAAAGTTAATTTCACTTGTGTACAGTACATATAACCTCATACGTAAACTGCTCGTAAGAAACATATATTACTTTTTAAAACGACTGATGAGATTAACTTTGGATGAGTGACAAGAGTCGACAAATCATTGAGGGTTTGATGAGATACCGCTGATCCAAACTTCAATGTATTGTACACTTTCATACATCGACAAAGAATTCAAAATGCGAAACACATACTAAAAATGATTTGATCAGTACTTCAGGAGTGTCATACACTTTTACAACTTTCTGTACTCATTTTGATTTCACCATCAACATTGGTAGTAATCTCAAAATGAAAACAACACAACAAATTCAACACAGCACGTTGCACGTATCTCAATCAATGCTAAGCACACGATGACTTTTAATATCTACAATTCCTAGCCATATTTACAAATTGTCTCCCATGTAGTGTTCGGTAAGGTTTGGCTCCTTGGTGAGGTTGCTAGTGCACTGCACCAATCAGCTTCTTCTCATTAACTGTGAAGGGTAAATCAAAACAAATGCGTTAGATTAAAAATCATAGGAGAAAAAAGAAATAGAAACGATCCGCAAAGATTTTCCATTTGTCAGATACTACTGCGAATCATCGACGTTTTACGGTCTAGCATTAGAGGTGTCAGATTGAGTGTGTTGTTAATCGTCATTCGAACGGAAATCTTTTTTCGCGTCGCGCTGCCTGTGCTAAACTAAGCGTGCTTGTATAATATCATGTTCAGTCAATAAAAATCCGTTTTGGTCAATCTGCATACCCTTCCTCTCGCACCTCACTGTACACACTTAATCCATTTTAGACCTCATGCGTAAGATATTAGATTGAAGGGAAGGAACCAGCTCCGTCAAGGTACCAAGACCGTCGTGAAATGTGGATATTTTCTCATCATTTATGATATTTGTACAAGCAAGCAGCTATTGGCGTTTTTGGATGGTCGAGGTCATGAAGGATAACTTACGTTTTGGCATATCTCAGGACAGGCTCTGTCGCGATGGGAAATAATGTATGTACTTGATTGGTTCATTGTTTCATTGTTTCTTCATTTTGGTGTGTTCATTGCATTGTAATGATCAACTGATTTTGTGAGACCTTTGGCTGCATGCGATCTCTCGCATGTTTTCTCCAAGTAAAAAACGAGATCTAAAACAAAATGGACGGCTGTGAGCTTCCTTTGAACTTTGAAACTTGGTAACGGAAAGTCTTCGGGTTTGTTTTTTGGCTTCTCTGCGCAGTCATGCGCCACGGGTTCCTCGTCGTTGTTGACGCATCATTCCAACCCCTAAAATAAAGAATGAAAGAAACAAACGGACGGTGGAACAAATTCCCCTCTCGAAATTGATGGTATGGTTCGTGCCAACAACAACTCAAACTGTCAACCAACAACAAACTACTAACGGTACACCACAACAACTCAACTCTCTTTCTCAAACCAAATATAACAACTAAAAAAACATAAAAACATGAATTGGGCAGATTCCTCCGACGACGAATCCCAAGACGAACTTCACCCCGCACGCCTCGCAACGTCCAATTCCATCGAAGTCGATCATGACCTAAGCTACGATGACAGCCAAGGAGAAGCCGGCCCCGACGCCGACGATGGCGACGACGCCGACCTCGAACTTGAAAAGGAGGTCATTCCCTACCCCCCTCCCATCGACATGGAACACCTCCCAGAGAATTTTCCAACGGAAAAACCCTTCACGGCTCATGTGAAAAACGTGGCGTTCAACATAAAGAGCGAGGAGGATTTGGGAACTAAGATTCAGGGATTGGTCAGGTTTAGGTATCAGGGGGATAAGAGGGTCACTGTAACTGCTGCCCGTTTTGGGATTGATCGTCAGACAGGCAAGAGGAGAGGTTATTCTTATGTCGAGTTTGATACTGCGGAAGAGGTATGTTTATGTTTAGTACACTAGTATGTTTGTGTTATTTATGTTTATATATTTGTTATACTATATAATACATTTGGATTCGTAATGAGAATCACTCATACATCACATTGATTCATTCATTGATTCATTCCTATAACTCACATATTTTTCTTATTGTTACAGCTCATGCTATTCGTCAACATCAACGATGGACACTCCAAGATAAACGGTCGTCCAATTTCAATCGACGTTGCTAGACCACCACAAAGTAACAACCGTCAAGGTAATGGTCGCAACAATAACAATAACAGTAACCGTCGCGACCATCACAGCAACAACAACAGGGGTGGGGGAGACACGAACTCCAACATTGACGGATCCAAATTCCGCGGCGGGATTCGTAGAGATAACAGGGACAACAGCGGTACTGCTGATCAGCAGAGAGAAAGAACTTCTCTCAAGTTGCAACCTAGGTCAAAACCCGCGGAGGACAAACCTTCGGATGGAGATAACTGGCGTTCTTCCAGAGAAGGTCCCGGTGGAAGAGGTCGCGGAAGAGGTGGTCGTGATCGTGATCGCGATCGCGGGGGAGGACGCGGAAAGAGGAATACCAACACTCGCAATGGAAGAGGAAATGGTCAGGGCAATGCCAACAACAACAGTACCAGTACCAGTACCAGTAAAAGTGGTGAGAACAAATCCGAATTGGCAGATGGATGGGATTCGGCACCTAAAACTGCCAAGGCACAGAATGCAGCTCCTGCTCCTGTCAAGGTGGTGGAGAAGAAGAAGAAGGCGACAAAGGTTACAAATGCTTTTGCTGCTCTTAACATGGATAGTGATTCAGATTAGAGGTACAGTCGAGTCGAGGCAGAGGCGCAGACGATACGATACGATACTTTTTCAGATACAGATACAGTACGGTACCATACATAATTTTGGGGGACTTGAAAGATTTGAGAAGATGCAAGATGATACTTGGAGCTATATCATGGGCAAGGGATGGATTCTTATTTGCTAGCTAAAGCTCCTATTTTTATGTACCAGTACCACGCATCTTCTCCTCACTATTCCCCTGTTTCCAGTCAATGATGAAAATAAAATAATTAAAACATTCTTTATACGTACAATATCTATCAATACACCACAATCAAATTGCACCGCACCGCACCGCATTCATGATTGCATGATTTCACGCCTTTCCAAAATAATTCTTTCGATCAGTTGGAGGAGACGCACGAGCCTTATTCGATGCACTAAACGGAAGCTTCCCAGATCCAAGTCTGTACAACCTATAAACCCCCAAAAGTGTCCCAGCACCCACCCCCACCAAATGCCCACACAAGGCCCCCAACACAACCGGCACGGGCCATCGCTGATTCTGTTCCCCATGATCCAATATATTCAAAATCATGAACGGAATCGTGACGAAAAATGTTGCGTAGAGTATACACATGTTCATTTCATTCACCATGCTCTCCTTGAAACTCAATTCACTGTAATCGGGTGATAATACCACCCTCTCCACTGTCGTACCGAGGGACACGTCGCTACTAGGCTGAATGTATCCAAATGCCAATGTAGTGAAATAAACCGTTGACAATACCGTATGGATTAGATTCTCGGACGGCGACGCCCCGCACATGATGGCGAGAAAGAATACAAGTGCATTGAGAATTGCCATCATGAAGAGGTAGGAAAAGGTATATCTGAAAATTCTCCGGATGGAATCTCGTTGCATCATGTTTCGGAGGTTGATGTCGATGCTGCCCCGATAGTAGAGGAGAATTATGGTAAGAATGAGTTCGGTGGGGATCATGATGGATCGGCAGGCTTTGGAGACTACTAGTTGCAGATTATCGAGTGGGAACGGTGCAGCGATGATGACGGTTGGATCCCAGCGTTCCTAAGAATACAGTAAGTGAAAGAGATGAGTTAGTTGTTGCTTTGATTGGAATTGGAACTGGGACAAACATAAAATGAATTGATATGGAATACACGTATGTAGATAGATTCGTATCTATATTTTGAATGCACATAAAACATACATACCATTGTGATGGCATCACCTTTTAAAATACTGAATAGATCCTCTCTCAGAATCTGTACCAAAAATATTGCATTGAACAGCAAACATGCCGTTCGTAACACCATCATGGTTTTGCATTGTTGTAAGGTATTTGGTGCAACCATGATTGATTGAGACGATATGAATGTGTATTGTATGCGATGCCAATGATGTGATATTATGTGATGAAGATGAACTAACTTCATGGTGATAAACATGTTCAAGGCTCCACTACTCTAGGAGATGTACAGTGGGATTCGTAGTTTCAAAATTTGTCGTTTATGTTGACGGACAGACGGTCATCGTCCAGTCATTTCCTTGTAAAAGAGGGGTTGGGTGAAAGCACCCCCCCACAACGCGCCATAAGTGAATATCCTCATTATTCATCGAATCTTGCGAAACCCTGTTGCTTGCTTGACTGCTTGTTTGCGGCTTCAAACTCTCACCTCTCACCTCGGCAGACCCTCAAGCAAGACGATGGACGATGGACGATGGACATGCACACAAGACCACAAAGACTCTCCTTGCAATAACAGGACCATGGCCGGAATCACTTCAGCATTACAAATGGGAGACAATGATATTAAAGACAACAATGGAGTCACAAATGGTAATAAAAAGCGATTGAATGAGGACATTGGTAGTGCTAGTCCTAGTGGTAGTGCTACTGGTGAAACAAACACAACTAATGACAGCAACAAGCGGACAAAGAGAAACCTTCCAGTAGTTCAAGAAGTCCAAGAAGTCCAATCCACCCAACCGAAAAAAAAACCTAAAAAAACAAAACAAACAACCAAAAAAGACAGCGCCGGCCTCGAACTAACATGGATATGCACCGAATGCCGCGAAGCCGAATGCGCTACACAACCCGACTCCCCCCTCCTCGTCTGCGAGGGCCAATGCTCCCGACCTTTCCACTACCCCTGCGCCGGTCTCGCATCCCTCCCACCCGCGGAACAGGAGTGGTGGTGCAATGATTGTACAGAGAAGAGGCACCAGTGCGCGAGTTGTCATGAGTATGGTACGGATCAGGTGGATTTGTACAAGTGCGAGAAACAGAATTGTGGATTGTTTTTTCATGAGTCTTGTTTGAATATGTATGATGTTGATATACGGGTGACGGAAATTAGGGAAAAGGTTGGCAATCATGGATCTGGACCTGGATCATCTGGATCTGGAAATACATCCACATCCGATGAAGATGGAGAACAGACGGATGTGGAAACGGATGGATCGCATGTCCTCACTGTGCCAAAGTTTGTATGTCCGGCACATCACTGTTGGACTTGCTCCGGTGGTGTGCCGCCAAGAATGGAAGAGGATGAAAATGGCGAAAGTAATAACATTGACAAGAAGGAGGAAGGCCAGTCTCGGAAAAAGAAGGGCAAAAAGGGCAAGCAAAAAAAGAAGGAATCTTTATTTACATCGTTTATGGAAAAGAAGGAACGTTTATTTGTAAGTGCAAACACAATAGGTCTACTGTGTGGTGCAGACCTTGGTACTTGGTACTTGTTGTACCTACTTTTACGTCATTTACCGAATAACGCCCCGGTGCCTTACTTGAAAATGAGACATGAATGCACCTAACTCAACATTCACATACCAAACCCTCAAACATGCACTTTCTTCACAGCGGTGTCTTGAATGTCCACACACATATCACATATCCTGCATCCCCCCCCACGCTGTATTCCACGAACTCGCCCTCCTCTGCCACGAACACGCCACCACATCCAAATTACCCTATCTAGACGTCAAAGAATCACTCCAGGGCCAGGTGGAAGATAGAACCGACGCACTCATTGAGAAACTCACCAAAAAGAAGACGGAAAAGGTTACCAAGAAAATCAAGAGTGTGGACGGGAGCAATAGTTTTTTGATTGGTTTGAAGGGGGACGGGGTGGCAAAGTATGATCGGGAGATTGGGAAGTTGTTTGCAGAGAGTGATGATGTGGCTGCTAATAGGCTTGGGAAAATGAATACGGTTGGATTTTGTGCACCGTGTAGTATTCAGAAAGAGGTACGTGCAGGTGCTATTATTGTTGGCGATCTGTCTTTGAGCCACCTATTTTCTTTGTTCAACATATTATGATGTGATTCTAGTCCACGCTTTGCTCACTGAATTTCCAACCCGTGCTACACGTACTGTACTTCAGGTGCACTCCAAGCCCCCTGTATATACTCACGTCCACAGCAACCAATACAACAAACATAGACCGAAACGTCATCCACCAATTGCCGAATGCTGCCAGTGCCAACCAAAAGAAGATGGAATAACCTGCGATGAACATTGTATGAATCGGATGATGGGAATTGAATGCGTCGGCAACGGTAACCACAAATCAGGTAAAAAGAATCCATACTGGAATTGTAACCAAGGGCAAGAATGCGGCAACCGTAAACTGAGTCGAAGGCAATTTGCAAAATGCAAGCCGAAACGCGAGCAGGGTAAGGGATGGGGTCTTGCGGCTGTGAACGGTGCCAAGCAGGGAAGTTTAATCCAGGAATATGCGGGTGAGATTATTGACGAAAAGACAAAGAGAGAAAGGCTTGATGACTGGGCTAAAGATCACCCGAATGATCCAAATTTTTACATCATGTCATTGGAACCTGGATGGTATATTGATGCACGTGTCAAGGGAAATTTAAGTAGATTCATAAATCATTCATGTGGGCCAAACTGTCACCTTGCACCGTTGAATGTTGGAGGGCATACAAGAGTGGCAATCATCGCAAAACGTGATATCAGACCGGGGGAATTCTTGAGGTATGACTATCAGTTTGACACAAGAGACAGGGATAAGTTTCTGTGCAGATGCGGTGCACCAGAGTGCAGGGGCTCCATGAAAGGCGGATCAAATAATACCGATGAAGATGAGAAGAAAAAGACCAAGAAAGATATTTGGGCAGAGGCAAAATCCAAGTTTGACAAAGATAAGAAATTCTTGGAGGACCTTGAAAAGGATCAAGTGATTAGAATGAATCAAATAGGAGTTTGCCTACCTGGCGAGGTCGGAGAAAGTGCAAGGGCAGTCGCTTCACTCCCTTCCAATGCCTTTCGTTCACAAGGTGTATGCCTTTGGCGTAATACAGTGACCGGAGCTGACTTTGCCAGCAGATATTTAAGAATCACTTCGCAGAAAAGAAAAGAAAAAACACCAGAGCCAAATTGTCTCCAAAAGATTGACGTCTTGTCCAAGATAAACTCATAAATATACCTGAAAGCTATGCTAAAAATAAAAATACGAGCGCTGCTACAATGTGTATATATTTAGGTAAAACACAGTTCAATTCATTCCTACTGTATTCTTCATCCTACAGTAGACGAATTCTCTTATAATTCAAACGTATGGCGATGACTTCTTATTATGCCGTAGACGCACACTACAAAAAAACTTCCTAGTTTTTATGGAAGAGTGTAATGCGCACACCTCCGTGGTATTGACGTGGGTACGTACGTGGGTACGTGCACCAACAAAATGGATTTCGGAATTGTGTTAGTTGGGCATTGGAATTGGCGCACTTTGTGGTGGCTGGTTTCATCCGCACAAAACGGACCCGCCGGACGACCGGACCGTTGCGTTAAAAACACCCCCATGATAAATATAGACGGGATTGAATGATTTAATTCTATATAGACATTCTAGACGTTTCGAAATGACTTCAACTATTGTATTTTTCAACTTTCAACGCATGGTTCAAATAATGGAACATTTTGAGAGCTATCCGAGTTCATACGAAGCGAACTTACGTGTAGCAAAGAACCGTGGAAGGAAACATCATTGGCAAGCTCTACGTACACAGACATCACTAGCCAACATGGCCACGACAAAAGTGAAGGAGATAGATGCCGAAGGAAACGTCTATAAGGGCGATGTATTGGATGGAGAGCGCCACGGCCAAGGTATCTTGCTTTACGCTGGAACCGGAGATGTGTATCAAGGTGATTTTGAGAATGGGCTGCAGCATGGTACTGGAAAGTTCATTCGAGGAGGTCAAATTGAAGGTAACAAGGATGGGATGTACGAAGGTCTCTGGCAAGAGGGAATATTAACGCAAGTGAAGAAGGGAAAGGCAAGAATTGAATTAGAAAATGGAGATGTCTACGACGGAGGATTCAATCATTGGAAACGCCACGGAAAAGGCAAACTCGTAGAATACAACGGGGCAGTGTACGATGGACAGTGGAAGGATGGTTTAAGGGATGGCCCTGGAAAGCAGACATATCCTGATGGATACGTGTTCAAAGGAAAATTTAATCAGGGTAAGAAGAACGAAGAAAAAACAACTTCAAACTCCGCTCCAAACATTCTTCTAAAAACACCTATTTTATTCCCCAAAGGAAAACCAGTAAAAGATGGAACGCACAAAGAGGCACGATTAGAGGTGGCTTCTGTTGCCTTGAACCCTTATCAGGGAGAACCGCAGGAACCAACAACGCCTCGGTCGAGTAACATGAAAAATAGTAAAACCTCACTAAAAAGAACGCCGAAGACATCTTCGAGAAAGATGACGAAGGACCCTCAAGTAAACAGAGAGCTCAGAGACGATGCTCACAGACCCCAAACACGCAAAAGTGAGAGGGAGGTTGAGGTAAGCTATGTCGATTCCAATCATATATCTTCCACCAAATCACAGCTCTCACCCCATTTACAACATTTGTAATGTAAAATTAGGAGCCGGTTGGTTTACCCAGGACAATAAGTTTTCATTTGAAATCTATGGCTCAGATTGATGCGGAGGAAGATATGATGTTACCTGAATCGGATAGTCTTGGATATGAAGAACAGACTCGAGGGACATTCAGTTTTCGCGACCAAAATTACACAGGGTCTAAGATAGAGGATGATCCTTTAGAAATGAAGCGCCAACAGCTAGAGCGGCTGAAAGATGGAAAATGTTTGAGAAAATTTGCTTTGAATTCAATCACAAAACTTGAAAGGCAACAATCACGACAGCAGTCCAGGCAAGCGTTGAGAGAGAGAGGGAACAATGACAAGTTGCGAAGTAACGAAAATGGTCCCAAGAAGAAAAAGGGGCCATTTTCGTTACTACGCAACTTGTCCAGGGGGAGATCTAGAAACAGACGTGAGGAACCACAACCACCACGGCCTCCAGATGACACCCATATGTTCATGGATACAAGAGACGAAAGAGCTGAGATTTTTTTCACGACCAATTTATCACAGTTTGGATCTGTTGCTGCAGACGAAGAAGCTTCAGGTTTGACACCCCTAGACTTTCAACACTCAATGCAATACCAGTCAAATCAAATCAGATCATCTTCAGTACAAAGAGGAAGGCAAAAGCAACCATTAGTTAGACCACGTTCTAGATCAATATCCAGACCCAGGATAGATGATTATGACGTCCAAATACATTCTCAGCCTCAACGATCACGATCAGTATCAAGATCAAGGCAGATGCAAGGGCCACCGGGAGTACCGTCGCCTTCACAATTTCAACAAACGAGATCAACAACATCTAGACCCAGAACCAAACCAAAAACACCATCTAGACCAAAAACACCATCTAGACCAAGAACACCATCTAGACCAAAAACACCATCTAGACCAAGAACACCATCTAGACCAAGAACAGCATCCAGGCCAAGAGCAGAGACAAGATCAAGAGCAGAGTCAAGACCAAGAGCAGAGTCAAGACCAAGAGCAGAGTCAAGATCAAGAGCAGAGTCAAGACCAAGAACAGGATCTAGACCACCAAATGGCCACCAAATGCCTCCAGCCTACACGCATGTTAGACCTTCACCAAGACCCCAAAATATGCAAAATCCTGCGGCAAGGACGTTTTCTAGAAATCAAAGTCATGTCCAACAGCATCCGAGACATATGCCCACCCCCCTTACTCATGGGCGGCACGCTCATCAATCCCAGTGGGTAAGGTCAACATCAAAAGGTAGATCTATTGATAAGCGAAATCCAAGCCCTAGTGGACACTTGCACAAAGTACAAGGGCTTCAAAGGCAAACACCAAAGCAAGACCAAGACCAAGGAACACACAATCGTGACGAATACGGGCAACAACCACCAATGCGCAATAGATCCGTTTCAGCAAATCGTAGCCGTGGCCGCAGTCGTAGTCGTGGGTATGCTCCCGAGGAATACCAATACAACCCTACCATGACTTACAAAGGAAGCATTAAGTCCAAGCGATCTCAGCATTCCGATGCTCATATGGTGAGATCTATTTCCAACAAAGGAAACAGTGCTTCACTGGGAATTCTAGAGTTGAATATGAGTGACGATTTAGACGACTCCAATTTCTTTGTCCGTTAAAGCTAGTACGCGTGTACTGTGCTGTACACGTCATTTCATAAAAACAATCATTAAATTCTTAGCTTCATGATGCACTCAGTAAAATATGAAAGTAGTTAGAATAGGGTGTCTTCAAAACGCTCAAAACTTCATAAATCATATTTCAAAACTCTACTACTACACCGCACGTACATACTGTATTTCAAATATCAAAGTTTGAAGTAAAAATTTGCTTTAAACTTCACGTTTGGCGGTCGAAATGGATAATTTGTGAAGTTCAAAAATCTACTTTTCTGACAGAGCTAATTCGACCTTATCGTCAATATCGCTACGAGCAAGGTGCTAAAAATAGAAAAGTGCATTGAGTAAAGTAGTGAAAGAAAGAAAAAAGCCGAGAGGGGTGTAAGAATCAATCTTCAATGACTTTTGAAGAAAGTGAGATGAAGCAAAGCAGTGAAAGAAAAAAGTCGAGGAGGGAGGGGTGTAACAATCAATCTTCAATGACTTTTGAAGCATCTTCAACTTTGAAACTGTGACACACTTCTGACATTCTCTCTAAAAGTCATTTTTAAACTAGAGAAATTCCAAAATTACTTGCGCCCTGCTGGAATACATTTTTCATAAACACATATTTTAATTCAAAGCGACGTTCCCCTTCTTTTTCCTTCTTTCCTTCTTTTTTTTTTCTCTCTCCTCCATATCCAGCCAAGCCGGCCGGAGGGAAAATCTG
>Ga0209712_10004226_pt1 | contig 11477 bp, 5 predicted proteins | sample ArcOceMetagenome_FD_187443 | JGI IMG/M metagenome (GOLD analysis project Ga0209712, IMG submission 187443) | Marine eukaryotic phytoplankton communities from Arctic Ocean - Arctic Ocean - Greenland ARC118M Metagenome (SPAdes) (version 2) | ecosystem: Environmental > Aquatic > Marine > Oceanic...
AGAGACGTGGCGCTTCAGCTACTCGTCAAAGATCTTCACAAGATTGAATGGAGTTCACGATAATAAAGCGAAGCATGGTCGAATGTCTGTATTGACACCGTATGGTATCATTGCACTTGGGGGATATCCACTGAAGAAATGAAGAAAACAAACGAAACTCTCAATGAAACTGTTTATCTATACAACGTTCTTACGGAACAAGTGTCAAAGCTTGCTTAGTTTTTTATTTAATTAGATTGCGAAAAGTGAACCTACGACCTGGCATGACACAATGCGCTCTTTAAATTCCCCTCAATTGAGGGAAAAAACTTCTGAAAAATTCCTGTCGAAGAGGTATTCCATTTTCATAATTTGACCAAGGCAATCTCTCGATGAGAATGTTTCAGAGTCGGAACGCTGAGAGACTCCGATTGCAATTGCAATGAGTGAAGAAATTTCATCGTTTGAAATACTTGAACGAAGTCGTTGGAACATTTGATCCTGCACAACGCCATCGTTCTTTCCTTCCCGAATTATCGATGCAACAACTTCCACGATTTTGACTTGTAACGATTTATCTGCACAAGTAATAGCGAGGTGTGTAAGCGAATTCACTAAAAGTTCAATCTCTTTCTGACTGACTTCGTTACACATAAAAGTAATTATCAGACTGCCCAGCCTTTGAATTGTCGAAATACCATCTTGCTTGTTGTCATCATTTTGGATTGAAACATCGTGGAGGACAGATGCCGTCAAATTCTTCATGATTCTCGTAACTAATGATCTTATCGCCCCCTCCTTGGACAAGATTGCGTGCGACATGCATTCGCATACCAACAAGTTTGTGCGAGGAAGATTCTGGCCGATGATCTCTTGAAGAATGGAAGTTATCAGCTGGGAATCTTTAATCGTCCCGTCTTTCAGTGCAAGTTCTAGCATTAGGAGCATTACACGGCTTTTATGCCCTTGGTTTGTGGACTTTCCGTGGTGACGCCACAAAGTACGAGCGTAGGATGGCTTATGCATCATGCTGAGTTGAATCAAGTCAGAATGGGGTAACGCAAGGCCCATAGCTTCAATTTCCTTTGCAACAAATACTCCAAAGCAGCACATGGACAAGGTACAATCCCTCCCCCTTAAGAATCCCTCCTCGGCAATGATGGCATGCACTATGTTTTCTGGGCATAAAGTTGAAAGCGCTCTGAGTGCTCTGTGACGCATAGCGAAGGTCAAAGCTTTCCCTTCTTGTTTTACAATTCTTTTGGTGTTAACACTAGTATTACCTAGTCCCGATCTCATGGTTTCCCCACCATCGACCGAACTATCGTATTTTTGTTTCTCGAAACCTGATTCAGAGAAAACGAGCTGAAGAAGGTATTTCGCGTGCTTCCTTGCGTTGTCTTCAATAACAAACCCAAGGTTTTCTCTTGTCAGATTTGGATCGAGATTCTCCGTATCGTGCGAAGAATGTAAACCTTCAGCGAAAGACATGACAAAGGAAACACGAAGAGCTGCTCTTGCGCACAGGTATTCAGACCTCTCTCGGGAAGTGGTTGCTTTAATTGATGATTGTTCCTCGTCTGCAGTAATTGTCTTTAACCTTTTCAATTTTGGTTCGTCCCCTACATCATCCCAGACAGATTGTCCTGCAGCAATGTTAAGATCTAGAACTAAGTCCATTGTATCGTCATCGTCCATGGAACAATCCAAAGATTCATCGACGGAATGTTTTTCATTTGTGCGACCTTCGAGTAGTACGATCTTGTCTGCGACTTGTATTTCACCTTCGTCCCCGTGAAGCAACCAACGTCGTACCAAAGAGCGCGAAATACGGCCCACGTCAATGTGCGAGTACTGGTCCTCCAGCGCTTTGCAGGCGCTGTGAACAGCGGATGCAATTTGACTAAAATGAGCCATAGATAATGAAATGAATTCATCCAAGACAGCTTGTGCGGAAGCCAGAGAACTTTCGATTAATAAATTTTCAGCAAATTGTTCGGGAGAAATTTCCTCTTCGCTGCGTGGTGAGGTCCGAGATTTTTCAATCAATGCTGCCATGATGGAATTAGTGGCAGCGTCTTTTATTCCTTCCATTGATTTATCGACGACTTTCTTAACGGTGAGGATATCCGACAGCGCCGACTTTGCTTGTGTCATTCTCTCAACCCTGTCGAGTGCAGATTTTTCATCGTCGACTAATTCCTTTCTTTCGTTTTTACGAGATGCAAGTACTAGTTGTTCAGCTTGTGTTGACGCTTTCATCGCGAGATCTAATCCTGTCTCGAGGCACGACAAGCGGTCCTGACAGTGTGTAGGGTATTGTGAAGCACACCATTCTGTCAATTCTGCCCCGTCATTTGCAAACTTTAATCTTTTCAGCACAGGAAGAACCTCGGCGTCAAAGGGGGGGAGAGACCCTCCTAGCACTTTGGCAGCAGCCATTCGCTCGATAAGCGCTCTGGTATGAATAGAACCGCTAGGAACACCGAGAGAAATGCATAGAGGTGCCAGAGCTGCTATAACCGAAAGACTTGAGTCTGATTTCAAACATTGAATCAATGGTCTTATAGGGTCAAAGGTTTTTCTATAATTTCCTCTCCCGCCGAGTATACCGACGTATTTCTTTTCCAGGGTGGCATTTTCGACTTCCAATACCTTTGGAAGCGCAGTAAAGCACCGCTGGACGCAAGGTCTATATTCAACTTCAGTGTCGCAGTAGAATGATGATAGTATTGCTAGCGCATCCTGCCTCCTATCGATACGTTCAATCTCTTGATGTAGACACATACTTTGAACTGAGTTGACGTTTGATTGCATAGATAACATGTCTCGCAATTCTGACTGGTACAAAGATAACAACATATTATACCTGTCAAACTCTTTTCCATTGCTGTCGATTTCTTCGAATGAAACAAGGCACTTTCGAAGTATTACAGATCTGCAGACATTGTTTGGCATGGTATCCAATAATAATCGGACAGCCGCAGCACACGATACCAGGTCGTTTCGAATATCAGAAATAGTCCTAACTAGGGAATCAACTGGCTGCAGAGTGCTAATATCAGTTGGCATTGAAAGCAAAAAGGCAATATGATCTTGTGTGGCTAATTTTGATTCGACGTTGAAAGCTTTGCAGAAATTGCATGCGAGCAGTTGCACAGTCGTTCCGTCCAAGATAACTTCTGATGCGCATCGAATAAAATCTGGAAGTAGGGATTTGATATATTCTGTCCCGTTCTGTTTAGCAGCCTCTTGGTCGACATCAAACGAGCTCGGATCAAATCTTACCCCTAGACTCTGGAGGACCCCCCACCAAAATGCCTTTTGTGCCAAAGCATTGCACTGGAGAACAAAGTTCGTCTGGTTTTTCCAACCTAAAGGTTTCTGAATGTTTTCTACCGAGAATAGTGAAGGCATACCAGCAGCTCGTAATCCAACATTAGCCAGCGCATTTACTCTATCAAAATCCCGTCTACTCAGTGCAGATGGTAGGCATCGCTTAAAGGCCTGTGCGGGCGAAGCATGGGTATTTTATGAGCCACGAGAAGAAATAAGTGGTAAACATTTAAACAATGAGAAGAGGAATACTACGCCTACTCACCTTGAAAGCAACCTTCATATGAAGGCTTAGTAGAAGCGGTACAGCCATGTGATGGTCAATGTTACCACTTGTATTTCCAGTTCCTGACCCCCCAAGGCATCTTTCTGAGAGCTTTAGAATTGTATCATTCAATATTTCTGCCTGTTCGTTGAAAAGAGAGGTGCTGCAATTTGGATTTGAAGATGTAACAACTGCGCCATTTATCAGCAATCGCAACGAAATTGAGTGAACGCCCCTATCTCGAAGAAATGTGTGTATCCCAGTTAGATTAGAAGGGTTCTTTCCAGCTAGGGGTGATAAAAGTTCCTTGCAATAGGTCATGCATTCAACCATTGCTTCTTGTGGAGGGAGAAGAAGCCCATCACCTGTATGCCAGGACTTGTGAAGACTCATTTCTACCTCGTTTGCATACTGTGGGCTGGTATCAAGGAACAGAAGTGGCTGCTGGCGTTTTCTTGACTTGTTGAAGAGGCGCTGCTTTGATGCTTGCATCTCTTCCCCAACTCCAGAATCTGATCTCAAAATCATTTGTGTTGCCACATCTACCAAATTGCTAAGGAACACCATCAATGGAACCAAAGAACCAGGACAAAAGACAAGCGCATGATCCTGCAAAAGTGAGTTGGCTAGAATAATGTTCATCATCGACCGTCTTTGATCTTCATCGCTGTTACCAGTTTTGCATGTGGAGTACAATGATGCTTTGGAGCATAGCGACAATACAACCACGACAATTGCTTGGTACGCAGTTGCGTTTTGGATCTCTTCCAAAACTCCCGATGTCTCCAAGAGGAGAATTCCCAAATCTTCTTTTCCGTTTGTCACTAATTTACAAGCGACGTGTCCAACAGCCTTGCACCATCTTGATGTAATTACGCCGGCTTCGTCCGATCCAAAAAGGAGGGCACAGCCTCTTCTGGATTTGCCCAGATTCAGTTTCAATACATCGCAAAGGCGGTCGGATTTGAATTCCAAACTGTCCACTGCATCCTTTATCATTGCATTCATCAACATGTCATGGTTACTACGCTCGCGTAGTTGCCATAGGGTAATATTAACATTGAAATCTCTTTGTAAGTCAAGCAACCTTTGGAATTCGTGCATTAATTCACTCCAGAGATTGGTACCGTTAAAAGGAGCCAAGTCCTTTTGGAGTTTGAGGATTGTTGCCATCGGACTCAACCTAGTTGCACTTCTACAAATTTCAATTGCGGCCATAAATACGCTCTCTTGGCTATCTCGCCCATCATATTCAGTCTTGTCGAACATGCCACTATTGGTTGAATTGATAATATCTGCACAAAAATTGCAAACTCTCACTGCCACACTTTCCCCTAGTTTAGCATCGACTTGGTAAATATTTTGTAGACTTGTTCCGCACCTGATGATTTCGGAAGTTGGTAACGAAGTGACCAGCCTCTCAATAAAAGTTGAACAGTGTTGTAATGGAGACAAGTGCGTGAATGCGCTGCAGAGATAAAGGACGTCCGTAAGCGCAGAGGGACTGTTGATTTTTCTCGTCACGTATTCAACCAGCCGAATGCTGTGAACAGGATCCGCAACTCGAAATACCTCCGCAGATTTATTCCCACAATATTTACGTAAAATCTCATCAATTCCCAATAGTCTTGTTGCTTCCTCCAATTCAGATAACAACTCTTCACTTGTAGCCCAGCTCAACGCTTCTTGCGCCAAGCCTTTCAGAGAAGGAGGTTTTGTGGCAGCTACCTGCGCGGTCCGAAGAAATCTCAATGTGATCTCACATTTCACATCCGGATTTGAGCACGACTCTACCAAGTCGTTGGCCCTTGAAAGAATTACCGGATCTGCAGATCCTTGCGTACACAATTCTTTGGAGAATGTTTGGATGGCCGTATCAAACTTAATTTGAGCAAACTCGCAGAATTTTTGCACCTTTCTCTTTTCTTCGCTGTTATCAGACAAGTAATCGCTCCACGAATTCGTAAAGAAAGAACGAACGAGTTCTTTCGCAGCAAAGTTTGATCCACCATCTGTTTCAAACCTTGACAATTGCAGCGACGTTTGAGGAAGTCCAATTTCCCTCGCATTCTTAATGATTCTTGCGTGCATTAATTTCGTCTTGTAAGAGAACTGATAAGTCTCGCTTCCATCATCTATTTTGTTTTGACTTGCGTTTTGGGCATTAAATGGAGCATGCAAAATACTGCTGTCGAATCCATGACTGAATTCTCCACTAGTATTCGACCCCATGGATAAATTAATATCGATTTGCATAGGCAAAGTTATTTTGGAGATCGCGGGCCGATTGAAATGACTATACGAGGCAAATGATCCATGACTGTCCACATTCGTTTTATTCACTGCACTTTCAATGGTCTGAAAGAATATAACGAGGCTGTGGTGAATGTTGGTTTCAAGAGAATACAGTGGACTATCATTGAAAGATAGATCTTACCTCAAGCATAAATATAGAAGCGTCAATGCCAAAACTTCCGTCCGCATCAAATGCATCAGCGGTCTCGCATCCCCAGGAAAGCACTGAATCGAGAAGTTGCCGCTCCATGGCCAAGCCAGGAAAGACTACATTCTTTAGCCAAGGGCAGTACCTCTTCGGATCAATTTTAACTGAAATTCTTTGAACAGACTCTGCCAATACCTTCGCAGTGATCGTCTTCATTCCAGTTTCAGTTTTACGAACATTTTCTGCTACTCGAAAGGCACCCCGTTCAATCAATAATTGATATAATTCATCGTGCCTATTGACATTTATCAGCGGGGGGTATAGCTGCACTTTTGGCTTTCCCGACGGACCACCTAAGATTGATTCGATCGTTTTCAACACTGAAGCCTTTGTCTCCAGCATGCTCATTTCCTCTTTTAGAATATCTACATACTTAGACGACACACCCTTCAGAGCATTTGAGATAGACATGGCCATTACTGATAAAGCTAGACGGTAATCACGAATGGCAGGCGCAGATGCAAGTGTTGACGTATCTTCCCCATTTTTCCATTGATACAAAGCTCTGGACGCAAGTACTAAACTCCGCACACCATACGGACCTTCAGAAACTGCCCCAAACGATAATCTCCTTAAACACTCCTTGACTTGATCTTTGCTTTCCCCGGTGAGCATCTTGGGATTATTTAACAATACCAAGAATCGAGCCATGACTACTTCAGAACTATGAATTGAACCATGCGGAGTAGAAAGAGATTCTTTCGCAGCATTGGAAATAGCTTCTTCTGCATCTTCAATTCGGTTTTGGGCCAGGAGCAAACGTGCCTGCGCGATTACAATACTTTTTCCAGAACGGAACTCTTTGAAAGAGATTATAGAGTCCGAGGAGCGTGTGCTATAGCGCAGTACATATTCACCAGGTGCATTATGAGTGCTAGAACAATCTACCAATCCGTCAATTCTAGATTCCGTCTCCAAATTGATGGAGTAAACTTGGTGAACCTTGTGGACTGTACGTTCTACATGCGGCGCACCAAACGTGTCCATGCCCATGGATGACTGATTGGAATTGTTGAGAACACCCTGTAGAATCACAACTTTTGCATTACCACCATTCGGATTCAGCTCCATCGAAACTGCAACAGCAACAGCATTCTCAAGACAAGGCTTCAGTGCACAAAGAGCCGTGACTTCTACATTATAATTGCACGTAACATCATTTGAAATAGCGTATTCTCCCACACATTTCAATGAGTGTAAATCATACCAACACAACACCACATTACTATCCTTCTTGATAGCAACAATGGCGAATGTGTTGTGTGTATTGCTCGCATCGATATGGATCCCCTTCTCCACATCCACCACTCCTTCTACGAGACTCTCGTTCACCAGATTCAATTTCTTTTCAACAGTATCATATTCATGTACTGACACAGTGCCATTGGCATGACTAAGGATGAATCTAATCAAACGATCGCTTATCATACACGCATGTAGAACCTGGAAAGTATCTCTATCTCTATCTGTATCATGATCTGACCCTCTTCGAGCGAGCGTGATCCCATCAATTGAAAATTTGGAGGATGCTTTGACAACTGCTACGTCGTTTGAATTCAAGCCTATTCCATCAATATTCGAAACGAGAATCATGTCCATATTATTTTCATTTGCATCTTTGGAATGATTAAGATTGTAAATAATGAGCATTTCGTGTGAACCATATTGGTGCGTATTCTGCACAAATCCAATCCTGTGAAAGTGCGAGAAGAAATTACAATCATTGCCATTGCAATCACTATTTGAATTCTTTTGTGAATGTGAACTGATGCTCTTGTTCAGAAGTATACCACCATCGCTCCCTCTCAAGAGACTCACAGATCCATTTGTTGTGGATGCAGCGATGATACTTCCATTCTCTGTAGATTTAATGGAAGCAATATTGAATTCCAACGCTGTACTCCATCGAGCCCACGAATTGACACTGATGCTGTTCTTGTCATGGTTTGAAACACAATCTGATGACGAAAAACCGTAAGCGTTTGAAGATATCGCAACAGCATGGGAACATTGGGAAGAAGTCGTCAAGCGGCTGTTGCTGTTCCTTCCACTGATATCCGCCTCAGGGAGCGTCAGGTCTCGCACCAACGACATTTGATTGCTGCTGGAGTTGGAATTCCAAGCTAATAGCTTTGAGGTTAAGGTAAGGTGGCTGTATTTGAATTTATTTTCGTACTGTATTGCACTTGTTTACAGTTTACGGTTTACGGTTTACAGTTTACACTTTACAGAGGCGGTCTATTGTACCTCTAGTACCGGTAGAGTAGTGATCATGTATGTACAACCAAGTATCATACGAGTAGTTTCAAGTTCTTCTGTACCTGGAACATCGTTGTCTTCTTTTTCAAACTTCAAACGAACCGGGTTCAAAAATGTCCGTTATTCTTCGATTTTTAAAGTAAAACTTCTCAACGGTCTGAAACGGTGCTACATTATTTCATTAGAAGAAATATTTATATTTCAGGGATACAAAATTGAACATGAATGGATTCAGAGCTTTGCGTACCACGATGATAGTAAGGATGCTGCTGTTTTAAAGGATCCTGCTGTTTCTGGCAGGGGCAAAAGAAAGGAACTCAGCGACGAAGCAAGAATAAAAATGAAAGATAATGAAGACATGCAGGCTGCTGAGAATGAGGCCGGAAAGGTTAAAAACTTGAAAATGATTGTGCGGAAGATGCAACGGGAAGGAAAAAAGAAGTATAATCATGAGATTGATTTTAGATTGAAATAACCTACATTTTCTTCGTCGTTTGATACACCATTCAGTGCATGTAGTGATAACATTGTATTTTTAAACGGCTGCGAATTATATGCGAACCGGCAAGTCTTGTTCTCAGTTAACGTCCGAGGTCCTGTTTGGACACAACCTTACGTTGTGTGTGAAGATAAACATGGTAGCTTTACAATAATATTATATTGAACTGATTGAGAACATAGATTGTGATTGCCTTCTGAATATTTTAAAGATCACCAGACTATCAGCTATAAAGCTACTACATGCGACAAAACATCATTCCCGTTATCTTTGCTGTTGTTCCTCCGATCAGTCGAATTTCAACATTCAAAATATCTCCAGCCAAAACTCTCTCCTTACCCAAGTCTATTTTGTAGTTGTAGCTCTCACTTGTGTGCTTATCGTGAACACCTTCTATCTCCAAACTTCTCAATGGCTCACCAGCAGAGGAGGACGGAGTACGAGGCCGACCTCCACCCTCGATATTTCTATGAACAAATGCTTCTACTTTGAATTTGCTTCCTTCCCACTTCTCTCCGTAACTTTTCATAGCAATGAAGTTGAGAGTTTGGATTTGATCAGTGATGTTGTCAAAGCGAAGTTTCAAAGATGCATTCGCCTTGCTCGGCACAAGCCCTTTCTTTTCGTCATTCGCCGCTTCCCAGCCATCGTTTTCCACCACGAATGGTGCAATAGTTTCCATTATGCCGGGGCCAGGATTAGACGCACTATACATTGGAAACATGTGAAGGTGGCACACCGATTGTCTCCCCCCCCCCTCTGACATCGAAGGACAAGCTGATTCGTCAAAGCCGGAAGCTGTCACATTGCTCTCCATTTCATGCCATCTTGTAGATATATTGTCCAAGGTCAAATCAGAGCTGAGTTCAGGCGGCAACGCATGGCGTGGTTTTGGAAGTGGCTCGCCTTTAATGGCCCTATCTGGAAATTTCAGTTCCGGCAAACCCTCAATGGCTTCGTAAATGTGTTCCGGTCCAATCTTCAAGCTATCACAGTAAACAGTGACTGTATTTAACAAATTGTAGGCAACTACCCACATAATTGCGACATGCCCACCAGCGGTATGGTGGATCTGTCTTTCTGGCCACTCGTTTGGAGAGAACCATTCCTCTGAAGGGTTCGAATACACAAAGTCTCTCACTACATCAGCATACGACATGAACCCAAAACCATAGTAACCTGACAGTTTGTGGAGAGCGCTATTTACGGCTAGAGTATCCAGGATTCCCTTTTGCTCGTTGCCAAGGTAATCATCCAGATAAAGCAAGAGAGGAGGTGGCCTTTCATTGCAGTCGCTTCTTGGTTTCATGACCTTTCTTACGAATTCTTGATTCATTTGTAATACTCCATCTTCGAGAGTAACATTTTGGCTCTGAGCTTCTCGCATACTTAGCACATGCATATCATTTGTCGAAAATGTATTGATGAGAATATCAGGATGTGGAACATTGTCAGGGAACATATCATATTCCCATATGGTCGTCCCTCCTCGAGTATTCGTACCGCCATACGCAGCGACGTCCACTTGTACCACTGACGGGAAGAATTGTTCCAGGAACCATTCCAAACGTCGTGGCCATGCGCAATTTCGTCTCCCAAGTTTTATCGGTCTACCAAGGACAGTGTTCTCTCTACAATTTACTCCAGCAGTGACAGATCCTCCCATGACGAGAATCCTGAGTTTCCTTGGTTCTTTTCCATCACCGCCCGATTGCTTTTTGCCATTTTGTTGGTCTTGTATATATTGGTACCTTTTAAAGGCAATATCAAGGATCTCACCAACCTTTTCCCACTGATTGAATGGCAATGTCTTGACAGAGTTTTGCAATCGTTGAGGAGTCAAGTAATGCATCATTCGCGCATGAAAGTCATGAAAATTAAATTCATGATCATTGTAATGTTTCGTTGTCCATTTGATCGGTTCAAGGTTCCTTCTCCAGATAGATACTGAAGACGTAGATGGAAATCTAGAAACGACAGAACATATATCAGTTGGGGGCTCCTCCTTCTCTTTCGTTTCGTCCTTACGAGTATTCGGTGTAGAAACAGCATCATTTATTGATGAATCTTTTGTTGTACCTTTTTCTTTGGCATCGATTGATGCAGATATTAATAGTTCTTGTTTTACTTCTTCAGCCTTGTCGGACGCAGCAGCAGACTGAGAAGTTACAGCATTTTCAGTCGGTTGGTTGTCACTAGGAATAGACGAAATAGGAGTTGATGTTTCGAAGTCCAGAATTGAATACACGCCATCCTTCAACAGATCAACTTTGGAAATATGTGTGTTTTGAATTATCGTTGACAATGAAAATCCTAACAAAAAGGTTCCTCCTGCAAAGATGTATTGCCTAAATGATGTAGTGCTCCTCTTCATTTTGTGACTCTTCATCCTCCGTGATGATGTACAGTGATAATTAGATTGAGGTCGACTATTGACTATTGTGTGTGAAATGTTTTAGTTTATTTGATGTACGTGGAGTATCAGTCGCTGATCTTTTGCCAAGTATAACGGTAAATTCATCGGGAATCTACGCGGTTTTGGTGTGGTTTGGAATGCCTTGCTTTGCCGTGGTTTTAAATAATTACATTTCTGTACCGCACGACAAAATGAAGAAATGTAATTATTTAAAACCACG
>Ga0209712_10004227_pt1 | contig 11475 bp, 12 predicted proteins | sample ArcOceMetagenome_FD_187443 | JGI IMG/M metagenome (GOLD analysis project Ga0209712, IMG submission 187443) | Marine eukaryotic phytoplankton communities from Arctic Ocean - Arctic Ocean - Greenland ARC118M Metagenome (SPAdes) (version 2) | ecosystem: Environmental > Aquatic > Marine > Oceanic...
TTGTATTGTGGCCGACGGCCCTAAGCTGGCCATCGCTTCTGTTAAAGGCCGTGTCAGCTTTAACTCAGAGAACGAACAACAGGCAAGTTTTGAAGCTGGCCATATGCCCGTGGGCACCGTCGTTAATCTACAGAGCCTACAAAATAACAGTGACGCAAACGTACAAATAATCACTCTAGACCCAGCGGTTATTCAAAATGTCATTTCAAATATTGGCAAGGATTCCCAACAATGAAATACATTATTTATCCGCTCATTTCTTTATTGCTGTGTGCTTGCGCAGCTCAGCCTACACCCAAAGAAGAGTTATTTAAAAACACAAAAAAATTAGTAGTAGAGGGTCATAAATCCCTTTATGAAAACGGCGCGTTCCACATTCCTAATACCAGTATCAGCTTAATTCCGGCCGGGCCCAGCGCCACTGAGTTTGCAGCGGAACTTGTAGGCATTCGTGCCAGACAGTCTTTTCTGCAGTCTATAAAAAATGCGGCCGATTCAGTACAGATCATCAGTATTGGCACTAAAAAAACCTATGGTTTTAGCCAAGACGTATTTGAAGGGGGTCAGGACTTCGCCAATACCATTACCCAGCACTCTCGCCCAGGAGGCATGCTATTAATGAAACGGTCCGTAGATGATGCAAAATACATCAGCGGAAAATCTTGGCAAGCTGCAAAAAACAGCGCTGATTTTTTATGGGAGGCCGGTGACGATATCACTAATGCATCCTTGTCATCTGCACGCTCATTCAGCTCAAACGGTTTATCAAGCAGCGGGAAATTGCTTTCAGCATCTGTTGATACTGGCAAAAATATCAGCAATACCATGCTGGGCTTAAGCGCTAAATCATTTCAATATGGTGGTAATGAATTTATAAAAGGTTACGCCGCTTTACCAGCAAGCGCATCTAGCCGCGCTGCCAATATGTCACCTACCCCTTCATGGCATAGATACGCTTCATCCGCTCGCAAGGTCAATTCATGGCGAGAAGAATCATCTGATTCCATGGCTTTTTTTGTTAAAGATGCCACCGAAAATTATTTTGAAAATATTGGCAATTCATTTTCAAATTCCAAAAACGCACTTACAAAAACCCAAGACACAGGATCTTTAGCGTTATTAAAATCTCTCGGCTGGGCCCTGCACGGCCTTGTATGGGAAGGCTTGGTAAAACCCACCGCTCAAATTACCGCAGGCTCCATTGGCTATGTGGCGGTAAACACAGTTGTCTACCCTGTCATGCTGGTAGGCCACGGTACCGTTTCCCTTGCGGAAGTGGCAGTAAAAGTCACTTGGAACACAGGGGCAATGGCCTACGAATTTGTCGCACCCACCGCCAAGGCGGCACTGGCCGGAATTCTAGGCACGGTTGAAGCCACTGGTGGTGTTATCGCTGGTGGCGCCGTCATGAGCGCAGGTGCAGCTGCAAGTGGTGCTACCTTAATTACCTCTCAAGCTGCCGCGGCAACCGTAGCGACGGTTGGCGGTATCACAGGCCAAACAGTTAAATACGTTGGTGTTCCAATTGCAGCATCTGGCATTGCAGTGGGTGGCACTGCTGTGGGTGTTACCGTTGGTGCATCTGAAGCCGCCGTCGGTGCCACGACACTTGTGGGTGGCGAAGCCATTTCACTGGGTGCTCAAGCCACAACCACTGCCGCTTCTGGTGCGGCACTCGTAACAGGCACAGTGGCATCAAGTGTGGCTGGTGTGGGCTATGGGGTTTATGAAATCAGTAAGGCGGTAATTGTGCCTACTGGCTACACCCTAGGCTCTGGCATCGTATTATCGTATGGGTCTATTTCACAATTAGCGGCACACAGCATTTTGGCCGTATCAGATGCAGCCTATCTTGTTTTATCTTTAGAGGGCCCTGTGGATGCACCTAAATGGGTGATTTATTCTGTGCAGGATGTATTTGCTATGGGAGACAGCTTGCCAGCTGGCACTGTGTTAGATTTAGAAAACATGCAAAGCCAAGGAGAGGTATTTAAGCGACTGCCTATTTCACAAAAAGAAATGGATGCCGTTATTGAGCATGTGCCCGCAGATTTAAAAACGGTTGGTACTTAACTATTAACTATTACAAAAAGTTGAAATATTCGCTCCCCAAGAAGGAGCGAATTAATGATTAAAGTTTTTTAACCACATTCAGCATGGCTCGGCATAAAAATGCCAAATCGGTTTCACTGATCACGTACGGCGGCAGCACATAAACGTTTTTACCAAATGGTCGCACCCATACACCTTCTTCCACAAACATTGGCTGTACGGTTGGCATATCTACACATTCTTTAAGTTCGATCACCCCTACACCGCCAATCACTCGAACATCCGCCACTTGATCCAATTCTTTTGCTGGTGCCAAACCGTTTTCCAACCCTTTTTCAAGATTGGCAACTTGCTGCACCCATTCGCCCGTCATTAAAATATCCAAACTGGCATTGGCCACAGCACACGCTAATGGATTAGCCATAAAGGTTGGGCCGTGCATGAACACCCCCGCCTCTCCATCACAAATACCTTTGGCCACTTTATCGGTGCACAAGGTGGCCGCTAGACTCATGAAGCCGCCGGTTAATGCTTTGCCTACACATAAAATGTCTGGGCTAATATTGGCGTGCTCGCAAGCAAACATTTTTCCGGTGCGACCAAACCCTGTGGCTATCTCATCGGCAATTAAAAGCACATTAAATTCATCACATAATTCACGGGCGCGCTTTAAATAATCAGCATGATAAAAACGCATGCCCCCCGCACCTTGCACAATAGGTTCTAAAATAAGCGCTGCAATGGATTGATGATTTTTCTCTAATTGCTCTTTTAATGACTGAATGTGGGATTCATGAAATTCAGGATTTAATTGACTATGAATCGCCGGTTGCGGGGCTTCCACAAAAATATGTTTTTCCAATACCTGATCAAACATATGGTGCATACCGTTTACCGGATCACACACGGCCATGGTGGCAAACGTATCGCCGTGATAACCATTTTTTACGGTTAATAATTTATTTTTTTGCGCTTGGCCTTGGCTAATAAAATATTGAAAAGCCATTTTAATGGCCACTTCAACCGCCACCGAGCCACTGTCACTGATAAACACTTTATTCAAACCCGCTGGCGCCAGTTTTACTAATTTCTCACATAAACTCACGGCGGGTTCATGGGTCAGACCACCAAACATCACATGGCTCATGGTCTCAATTTGATCGTGTGCCGCTTGTTTGAGTTTAGGGTGGCCATAACCGTGTACCGCTGACCACCAACTGGCCATGCCATCAATTAATTCACGGCCGTCTTTTAGCTTGATGCGCACACCGTCTGTGCTCTCTACGGGAAACGGCAACAATGGCGATGCAAACGACGAATACGGGTGCCAGACGTGTTTCTGGTCCAGTTCTGATATTTGATCTGATGTCAGTGAGTTCACGGAAAAGAATCCATTGGCTAAAAGCGATGAGGCATTTTATCGCCTTAGGCCATAGATACCAGTACAATCTTGCCCATTCTGTTTTTGCCTAGCGCTACGAGAGCCCCCATGAAAGCCATTGTATTTGAGCAAAGCCTGCCGATTGATCAGCCAAATGCTTTATTTGAAATCGAGCTGCCCAAGCCCGTGGCTACTGGCCGCAACATATTAGTTAAAATAAGCGCCATTGGCGTAAACCCAATTGATAGCAAGGTGCGCTTGCGTGCCCTACCTGAAAAAGGTGAGGCAAAGGTTTTAGGCTTTGACGCCGTGGGCACTGTAGAAGCCATTGGCGACGACGTGGATTTGTTTAACGTGGGCGATACGGTGTTTTACGCTGGGGATGTGGGCCGCCAAGGCTGCAATGCAGAATACCAATTGGTGGATGAACGCATTGTGGGTTTTGCCCCTAAAAAAATCTCACATGCGCAATCCGCCGCGCTGCCGCTTACATCCATTACCGCTTATGAGATGTTATTTGATCGCTTGTTGATTGATCAAAAGAATAAATACAGCCAAAGCAAACCGGTTTTATTAATTACTGGGGCCGCAGGTGGTGTGGGCAGCATAATGATTCAGCTTGCCAAAGCTTTGTGCCCGCAAGCCACTGTTATTGCAACCGCCAGCCGCGAGGCCAGCCAAGCGTGGTGCAAAAAAATGGGCGCCGACCATGTAATCAATCATCACAATGGCATTCAAACGGAACTTGAAAAACTGGGCCTAGATAAAACAACTGGGCAAGTGAGCCACATTGCCAGCCTAACCCATACCAGCCAACACTTTGATGACTATATCGAGATAATAAAACCTCAAGGTAAGATTTGCCTGATTGATGATCCCGCCACACCGCTTAACATCCAAGCGCTAAAAATGAAAAGTGTCAGCTTGCATTGGGAGCTTATGTTTACCCGTGCGCGCTTTGAAACAGAGGACATGATCAAACAACACCACATTTTAAATGAAGTAGCCCTGTTATTAGACGATGGAAACATTCAAAGCACCCTAACTGAAAATTTGGGCACTATGAACAGTGATAATCTCATCAAAGCCCACGAAAAAATGGAACGTGGGGATATGATTGGCAAACTGGTGCTTGAAGTAAAATAATCCAGTTTTTACCACGTACATTTAACGCCCATAAAAAATGCCGTGTTTAAAACACGGCATTTTTTGTTTGTATAATAATTATCGTTAAGCCGTTTGTGTTTGATTATAAATAGACACGTATTTATCTAACTGATCCGAACTGCTTGTTTGTGGATTCATTTGATCCGCCACATTCAGTGCTAATTCAATTTCATCTAAATTCTTTTTATCATCATCACTTAACCAACTGGCTTGCTCGGATTGTCGGAAGCTGGCCAGCTCAGCCATAATGGCTTTGATATCATAATTATTTGTCGAGGTGCTGATACCAAAGTTTTTAATGACCTCTTTTGCATTGGCCAATGTTTCGATCAAGCTGCTTTGTGGGTCCTGTGTTTTTGCATTATCCACCACCTCATCAATGGCATTGGTAATTTGCGTGATGGAATTTGTTTCACTGCTACTATTTGCTGCAGCACCCAGGGTCAACGCCGCTTCTGAACTGATCAATTGATATTCTTCTAAGCGTTTAATAAATTCAGGAGTGATGCTCACGGTGCTCGGGCCACCAGGGAAAAATTCAGCATTTAGCTTTTGAATTTTTTCAGCGCGGCTAGAAAGGGCCACACTATCCTCTTTTGTACTATCCGTTGCCGCATTTTGTGTGGCTGTCGCCGTTTCTACCACCTCAGAAGACTGGGCCACATCAGCAGATGACGACGCATCACTTGTAGTGGCACTCTCTGTACTAACTTCTTCATTATCTTCCGCACTGGTTTCTGCGCTGGCTTCAGTAGTAGCCGCAACACTGCTTGCGGCATAGGCGGCTGAATTATCTGTTGCGCTAATGGAGCTCATGATCAACTTTCCATATAAAACGAATCAATATTGACCATGTAAAAGGCAATTAATACGCCAAAACCTCTAATTTGACCCCATGTGGCACACCCTTTTAAAAGATAAAACAGATCTCTATGTGCCTGACCTTAACTTACGGATTAACGGCCCATTAGCACTGAATACTAAAACCCTAGGGGAGCTAATAAAGGAATTAATTGTCGAAAATACAGGCAGCAAGGCTTGAGATTCATAGACTAAACTATACAATCAGCGCCAAATTTGAAGGTGAGCACATTTAGAGGTGACCCCGTGAACCGTAAAAAGAAGATTTCAGGGATTTTCAGTAAGAAGCTTAAAAAGGCCAAGTCCCATTTAAACCCTAAGGCAAACAACAACAAGCCTAAGTATGTTTCAAAGGCTGAGCGCGCCAAGATCGCTGAAGCGGAAAAAGCCGCTTTAGAAGCAGGCGCACAAGAAACAACAGAACAAGCAGAAACCACTGAAACGGCACAATCTTAGCCGTTTAGTAAGCGGCCTCTCATGGGGCCGCCTTCCTTTTAAACCCTCTATTTACCCCATATATCCGGGTTAGCATCACTGCTGGGCTCATCACGATAAATACTTTTATCCAGTATCTTCTCTACGTATAGAGCTTCTACTTTATCTCGTGCCCATTGGGTTTTACGTAAGAACTTTAAACTGGATTTAATACTTGGATCCTGCGTAAAGCAGCGAATCTTCACGTGACGCCCTAATACTTCAAACCCGTAAGCCTCTACCAGTTCTTCCACCACGGTTTTCAGGGTAATGCCGTGCAAGGGATTATTAGGCTGGGACTGGTCCATATTTCACTCTCTTTTATGCTTAGGCCCAGTTTACCTTATTTCCCACACGCCTGTGCCCTGCAGAGTGTTTTATCTAAGCTAAACTGTCTATAGCATTGTTTATTAAGCTAAAAGCCCTATGAAAATTAATGTTATATGCCGTGTCGAGCCCGGCTGCCTAGGCCCAGATGGCGCAGACCATGTGGAAGCCTTCTGTAAAAAGGCCCAGCAAGAGTTTGATAAGGTTGATCCATGCAGCGTGGATTGGGAACTTATTCCGCGCTGGGACAAAACCAAGCCTGAAATCCAGTATTTACTGGCTGGTAAACTGCTGAACGAGCAGCAAACCAAGATGTATCTATCGGCCATGGGCCGAGAACATGATGACTTTGAAGGCCGCTTATTTCAGCAACTAACCGCCTGTATTAACCAATTTTTTGGCCGCTAAGGGCTCTATTGCCCTTAACCCTGACCCATATCCAGTATTTAGACATACACAGCCATAGATCTTTTAGTGTTTAGGGGTAAATTGCCCAGTCTTTAACCGCAAAAACGGGTATGATGCCCCCACTTTTACTGCCACCGCTTTTACAGGCCTCTTGTGACCAATAATTACGTTCTTCGCCGTCTGCGCTACACCTTTAACTTTAACGATAACAAAGTGATTGCGCTGTTTGCCCAAGGGGACCTTGTGGTGAATCGTGAGCAGATTAGCGGTTGGCTGAAAAAAGACGACGACCCTGATTATGTGCGCTGTACCGATAATGAATTTGCGCATTTTTTAAATGGCCTGATCATTGAAAAACGCGGCGCCAAAGACGACGGTAAAAAGCCAAAAGCGGAATGGGCCCTGAACAATAATATTATTTTTAGAAAACTAAAAATTGCTTTTAATTTAATTGACCAAGACATTTTGGATCTATTAAACAACGCCGGCCTGCCACTGGGTAAAGCCGAATTAAGCGCGTTTTTCCGTAAACCTGATCACCGCCACTACCGCGAATGCCAAGACCAAGTATTGCGTAACTTTTTACAAGGTTTGCAAATGCGTGAAAGCAACACCAGCCCTGAGCAAAAACAATCTCAGAACATGGCAGTGCAAAACAAACAAGCGCAGAAAAAAGCCAAAGCACTAAAAGAAAAATTAGCCAAAGAAAAAGCCGGCATTAAAGATAACGTTAATCCTTACGCCCCTAAAAAAGACAAAGTGGTTTACCACAACCCTAATAAGAAAAATGCAGAAGACTCGGCTGACAAGCCTGAAAAGAAAAAGCGCCCTACCTTGTCTTTGAACAAAGACATCTGGGCTAAAAAATAGTCGTTTAAAAAACTTAACGCAGGCTATGAGCTAGCGCCCTACTTTTCGATAAATGGTCGAAGGGGCCACTTCTAAATAGTGGGCAGCCTGCTTAATATTGCCATCGCATAACTCTATGGCTTTTTTGATGGCTAAGCTTTCGATACGCCTCAACGGCATTATGGTATTAGCCGACATTCTATCAATGTCATTCAGTACTTCATCGAGCTCCCCCTGCTTAACCATGCTTATATTATTCATAACACCTTGAGTAACCACTTCTGGGCCTTGACTCACCGCGAGAAGAATCTCCATAGGAATCATGGATGGCAACACTGATTCGGCATCATGATTAATCACAATATTTTGTATGATGTTTTTTAACTCCCGCACATTTCCCGGCCATGGGTAATCCATTAAAATTTCTTTGGCCTCTTGGGTGAATTCTTTAAAGTGCTTGCTCTCTTGCTCGGAACTGTCTTGCAAACAGCGCTGCGCAATAAGCAACACATCCTCACTGCGCTCTCGTAATGATGGCATGTGTATTTGGATGGCATTTAAGCGATAAAATAAATCTTCTCGGAACTCCCCTAGCTCAATCATATGCAAAGGGCTTTTATTAGTGGCACTAATAAAGCGTACATCCACATGGGTTTCACTGTCAGAGCCCAATGGGCTGAGCACCCCCTGCTGCACTAGGCGCAATAATTTACTTTGCAGTTCATAATTCATCTCACCAATTTCATCTAAAAATAACGTGCCTTTATCGGCCCGTAACGCAGCTCCTTCTCGATTTTTCTCTGCCCCTGTAAACGCCCCCTTCATATGACCAAATATTTCAGACTCCATTAAAGACGCTGAAATAGCACCACAGTTAATGGACACCATCTCATAAGCATTGCGATGACTGATACTATGAATGGCTTGAGCACACACATCTTTACCCGTGCCACTCTCTCCTGTAATGAATACATTGGCATGGCTAATAGCGGCATTTTGAATTTGTCGATATACGTGACGCATAGGTTCACTGTCACCGATATAGCCCAAATAGCCGTCACGAAAAGCAAACGCTTCAAAGTTATTTTTGATTTCTTGCTTCACGCATTGATTAAGCGCGTTATTAACAGAACTGACAATGCGCTCTTTATTATTGGCCGCTGAAATGAAGTCATCGGCCCCTGCGCAAATCACCGTTGAAATCACCCCACTTTCATTTAAAGAGGAAATCACCAGCACAATATGGAAGGGAGAAATTTGCTTGATGGCCTGAATAAATTCAGCACAGGGCATATCGGGCACCGCCATATCCATCAGCACCACTAAGCTTTGTGACTGCTGATCAATATACTCCAGCGCATCACTTGCTTGATCAAATACCGTGACCTGTGCCGCCAGCTTAGTTAATGCCGACATGTGAGGGCTAGACAACTGATGATGATCCACCACCACCAACTGCCTAGCCTGAAGGCCTAATCCACTCATGCTTCACTCCTGAATGACATACTAAGTAACCTTGTGTAACGAAATATGGCGTTATATTGCTACAGTCTAGTTTTAACTCTAGTTTTCAATTCGCATTTTGCAATTTGAGATGCAGTTTGAAATCCCCTCGGGATTTGAACAAAAAACCTGAGACTAAAAAAACCGTCATTTCATTTTTCTAGCTTTTTTATTCCCAATAAATACCTATACATTTCAATAACTTATAATCTCAACACTTAAAAATACCGATCAACCACTGATCACTTTTTAATCTTTGGCACACCCCCTGCAATACCTTATTCAACTTAAACGAATACTTAAATTACATACTTACAGGTGACCAACATGAAAAAGCTAACTCTTATCCTTGCTGCCTCAGCCCTTATTGCCGCTCAAACTGTTGACGCTGATGACCTTTCATCTACAGCTAACGTGAACCTACTTTCTGCATTATCACTAGCAGAAACCACTCAAGTAGATTTTGGTACATTAGTAATTAACGACGGTACTTGTACTATGGCTACTGGCGGTGCGTTATCTGGTGCTGGCGGTCAAACCTGTTCTGGTACTCAACAGCCTGGTTTGTTCACCATCACAGGTACAGACGGCCAAACTCTAGACATCAGTGCTTCGGCTGGTGCAGCGGTTGACGGTGTTACCTTTAACCCTGTTATTGACGGCCCTGCTACGGTTACTTTGTCTGGCGGTTCAGCCACAGTAGACATGATTGGTAACCTTGTATTATCAGGTGCTACTGAAGGCGCAAAAGCCATCAGCTATACCTTTACGGCTAACTACCAGTAAGACTTCACGCCGCATTCAGGGCGCCAAAGTTTCTGCTTTGGCGCCCATCACCACAAACGCCACCTACAAAAAACCATCTGTAAAAACCTCGCCTTATTTAAGCTAAACCCCTGTTAGCTAACTTTCGTTACAAAACTCATCTATACAGATTTTAAAATCAGAGCTATTTTTAAGACCTAGTTAACGGTTTTGAGGTGGCAATGCTTCGCAACTTCTGTGTGATCAGCTTATTACTATTCCACTGGGTTATATCAACACCCGCTTATAGCGCTTCTTATGTGGCCTATGCTGGCGTTAATCTGGTAAAAAACATTCAAGTGAGCGAACAACAGGCGTTAAACTTTGGCCAAATCAGCAACCTAAATGGCAGCTGCCAAATGCTACAAGACGGCAGCCTAGTAGCCAGCGGCGCTCAAACCTGCAACCAAACTCAAAACCCCGGCATCTTTTCCATCTCAGGTTCATTGGACCAAGCGATTAGCATCAGTGTTAGCCAAGGTGCCACGATACCCGGTGTTGAATTCACCCCTGCATTGGTTGGCTCATCCAACCAACAATTAACAGGTGGCTCCACCACCATCGCCGTGATTGGCACTCTTGCTATTAACAACGCCCAACAAGGCAACAAAGCCATCCCTTATATCGTGACGGTTAACTACCAATAACCCCCTCGTTACACACTTGCTATTAACATTGTCTTGTTACACAGCAAAACCATTCCTTATCAGCTAACCCTTAACCAGCAATAACCCTCCAAAACCCTGCTACTCTTAATCTTAGATACGCTGCGTTTATCAGCTTTCGCTTGAGCGTTATTTTCTATAAACATCTAAGATTCACAGGCTTAATACATGATCAATACGCTTAAAATTTTGCTTGCCCTGATACTTATCAGCCAAAGCTATGCTGCTTTCAGCGCCTCTATTTTGCAGATTTTGCCTACCCGAGTGGTATTTGAAGGCAACAAACGCAGTGCCGATGTATTTTTAAAAAATCGCGGAGACAACGACGGGGAATACAGAGTCAGTTTGCGTAATCAACGCATGACCCCTGAGGGAAAATTTGAAATCATCGAAAAAGGCCAAGGCCTGCCGGATGAGTTATTTGCCGATAAAATGATTCGCTATGCACCACGCCGTGTGAACATCAGCAAAGATTTAAGCGCCGAACCACAAACCATTCGCCTAGTATTGCGCAAACCCCGTAACCTGCCCGACGGCGAATACCGTTCCCATTTATTGTTCACTTCCATTCCTAGTATTGAGGAAGCTGGCACACAAGAATCTGGTATGTCGTTTAAAGCCACCGTTGAAATCACCATTCCGCTGATCATTAGACAAGGTGAACTAAACGCAAAAATTAGCTTAAGCAATGCCAACATCCGCAAAAATGATAAAGGCATTTACATATTAAAAGTCACGTTAGATCGTGAAGGCACACGGTCTATTTATGGTGACTTAGAAGTATTACAAACCTTAAACGGTGAAGCTCAACGCATTTCTTATATGAGAGGGTTGGCCATATATTTACCCACCACCAGTCGAACCATTGAAGTCCCTATCAACTTACCTCCTGATGGCTTAGCCGCTGGCGCTGTAACCATCAATTTTAAAGAGAACCCAACGTTTGGCGGCGACGAGCAAGCTTCGCTTGAAGTTAAATAAACC
>Ga0209712_10004228_pt1 | contig 11474 bp, 5 predicted proteins | sample ArcOceMetagenome_FD_187443 | JGI IMG/M metagenome (GOLD analysis project Ga0209712, IMG submission 187443) | Marine eukaryotic phytoplankton communities from Arctic Ocean - Arctic Ocean - Greenland ARC118M Metagenome (SPAdes) (version 2) | ecosystem: Environmental > Aquatic > Marine > Oceanic...
ATCAAGGCTATCGTCGTCATAAAAATCATCATCTTCATTGAAGGGATCTTCATTATCAGAGATCAAAGTTTCTTTAGTTGGCGGGAGAGAACTACTAAGGTTGCCGGTAGCAGTTAGACCTTTCTTTTTCATTTCTGCAAGTGCTTCCGGAGAAGCTCCGACAGACTCATTGAGCTGTCCTTCAATATTTTCAGCTGCTGCAGCAGCTCTTTCAGCCAACTTCTTTGTCAAGTCTCCAAAATTTCCCCACATGGTTGCCTAGAAAATAATAAGAGTCGAAGGGAAGAGATAAGGACGCGAGAGTAAAGGATTAGAATACGGTTGTCGGTTATGGTATGTGTTCGTTTTAGGGAGAGCCCCGAGAGTCGTTGGTCGTTGGTCTCGATCGGGGAAAAGCGACAGAATCTTTGGCGAAAGAGGGTCATTAATGGCAGTTATGATGATTTAACGCTCGAGTCATAGATCACATTACTTTTTCTTTTCTTATTACATTCAATATCTTCAATCTTCAATCTTTACAAAGTACACAAGCTCTACATAAAAACACAAGCTATGTCATGAAATTGAATGGTTCCAGTTCACATCCTCCAGCCCAAGCAAATATTAGTTACGTAGATAAAAAATCACGGCGATTCATTATTAGCTGTGAATGATTTCTCCTTCTTCAACTTACTGTGTACGTACAGAAGATACACTCTCAAAAACGTGATAATCCCTCCACGGGGGACTTTTCTTCTCATTCGTAAAAACCATTGTGAAAAATCACCAATTAGTGAGCAATCAGTCAATCAATGACTGGACAAACGATTGAATAATGAAAAAGCATTCTTGCCAAATTACACAAAACTCCTTTCCAACTTATTGTTGAAAGAAAGGTACTGAACAATGAAATTGAAATTGAGCACCTTTGCCCTTTTTGCAACAGCCAATAACCTTGTCCGTGGAGATGAACCCTTAGGAGGGCTAGAAGGTACCTTTGCCCGCGTCGCTTCTTGTATTGGTGAGAAGGACGTTTCCTTGGATACTTCATGCATCGTCGCCAAATTTCTTTCGCTTGCAGTTGAAGATGAAGAATTCGACCTAGATATCTGTGCCCCTCCCTCAATTGAAAAAAGTGTGCAACTCCTTGACAAAGCTGGTAAAGAATGCGATGATTTCGGGAATGGAGAGAATCCTTTCGGGGGCATTAACCCCTTTGACGCTGTGTTGCTATTTGATGGTTGCTGGAAAGATTTTTGCGAAGATTTCACTGGAAACGTGAAAGATACCATCGATGAAGGAATCACAAAGGCAAAGGAATCAATTCTTGAAATAGCTTTAAAGTGCGACAACGTTGACATCAGCCTTGATAACTGTGTGGCATCAACATCTCTTGATTTGGTCTTTGAAGCATTTGCTGGAACCTTAGGTGGCGAAATGGAGGAAGGCAACCGTTTCCTCGAGAGCAATATTGATATGATGAATGAGATTTGCCAACTTCCCGAGATTGCCTTTGGCGCCGTCACGGAGTTTACGGACCAGGCCCTTGAAAAGTGTGTTGCCAACGGATACGAAGATTCTCAGGACGATGTGCTCCAAGTCGAGAATACGATCAAGTCTCTGTATTCATGTGTTGCTACATTCTGCGAGGACACCATTGACACTGTCGATGAAATGATTGATGAAGGGAAAGCGGCGGTACAGGGATTCATAACTGAAACTTTGAACCAGTGTGGAGGAGACAGTGAAAAGTTCATCCCACAAGACTCTTGTGTTATTTCTACTTCTATTGAGTGGATCTTACAATCCATTCTTGAGCCAATGGGTAATGTCAATGAAACTGATAATAGTAATCGCCGTTCCCTTTCATACTACGACACTGCAATCGCCAATAATGTTTGTGGTGCAGTGTTGTCAATGGTTGATCCTGCTATGTTTATGGAGCTTGTCGCAGGTGCCGCTTATTATTGTGATGTTGAAGGGGAGCTCACAGATGTACAGGATGCAATTTCCAAGTATTTTGGAACATGTCTGCCTTCCCAATGTATCGAGGCTGTTCAGGATGGGATTTCAGCAGTGAAGAATCTGGCCGTGGAGGAGATATCATCGTGCACAGGTGTGCCTTTGTCTCTTGATTCGTGTGTTGTGTCGTCTTCTATGGATTTCTTCCTCATGGGGGCTCTTAGTGGGTCTGGAGAGCAACCAAGTGCAGAAATGGAGCCTGCCCAAAGACGCATGATGGATAACTTTGAGCAGGATGGAGTATTGAACAGTGCTGAAATTTGCGGCCTTGCTCCCATGAATGGTGAATCCATCCTGGCAATCGTAAACGGTGGAAAATCAATGTGTCTTGCTCAGGATGAAGACGTCTCGGGTTATGATGATATGTTGATGGCAATCAACTCTTTGTTCAGCGACGGCTCTTGTTTAGCTACCTTTTGCGAAGAGGTGCAGACGCCGGTTGAGGACATCGTGGAAACTGTCGAGGATATCATGGAAGCCGTTAACTTGGAACAGACAGCACTTGATTTTTTATTTGAATGTTCCGATATCAAGGTTGACCCTGATTCCTGTGTTGAAAGAGCTTTCGTTGAAGAGACTCTACAATACTATTTGAATGCCGATGACGAGGTTGAGTATCAACCCAAAGTTGATGCTCGTCGTGCGAGAGGAAGGAAGGTGCGAAAAGCAAGGAGGCACCTTGCACTCCCTAGCACCAAGGCTCCCAATTTTCAGTCCACGAAGGCACCTAGTGGTTCGACGAAGACACCTAGTGGTTCGACGAAGGCACCTACATCCTCTAGTAGCAAGGCGCCAAGTGGATACTCGACCAAAAATCCAAAATACTACTCCACAAAATCTCCAAACTACTACTCCACAAAATCTCCAAAGAATTATTCCACAAAATCTCCAGGTAATAACATTTGCCCCCTTAAAATTCCCAGCGAGACTGCACTCTTGGACGTTTACCAGAAATCCGTCGATCGCTGTAACGCAGAAGGGGCGATTACGATCCCGAATGGAGAATTGGTTAGAGTTGACTCCTTTGTAGAAAAACTTGTACACGGAGACAAATGCTATGAGAGCTTGTGCTCTGAAGATGCTTTCCTCTACATCCTTTCAAAGAGTGTTGGCAAACTTGGAGACGTTTGTGATAATTTGAATGCCAGCAGCGAGAGTGGTCAAATGTTCATGCAATTATTGTGCCCAGTCAAAGTGAAAAATGAAAACAATAACAATTCCGAGCCACCTTCCATGTCTCCATCTTTGAGCTCACGCATTGAGACTACGGCCCCAACACTAAAAGACGAAGAAGATGAAACTTCTTCGTCCTCCCACCCAACTCAGCGGTTTGGTTCTATCTTGGCAATGCTTGCAGCCATGCTATATTTTGGTGCTTGATTTTCATCAAGAACTCACGAATTTAGACGCGCCCCACAGGAAACGATGAAGAGGAGAAAACTTCTTTGAACATCGTTTTGGTCCTACCTTGGCAATGCTTGCATGCTATATTTCGGTGCTTGATTTCAAGATTGTGATCAAATAAAATTAATCACGCATAAGAATGAATTTTACCCGTTTATTTTTAGTCTGGGTCCCAGGCTTTTCAACCCAAGAAGTCCTCCAAATCGGCATCCTCGGCGTCTTCCCCTTCTTCCATTTGCACGAAGGACAAGAAATGTTGAGGCCTATGGCATTCAGCGTAGAATCTTTCAGGAGCATCCACCTTCAATGTGTATTCCATAGATGCGTTATGCTTGACTCCCTGAAAGTTGTAGTTCCAACCTAAACCACCCTCTGGCACCATGAAAAAACCTTGAAACCTGTCACTCAATAGCATTTGGACCTTTTCGTAACAATTGGAAGTGTATCCTTGTGCGTTTGCGACTCCCCCCGAAACATTCATATTTTTTCTTCCCCAATCAAGTCCAGCATCAGTGACTTTGTACGCTGTAAGCGAACACGATCCCTGGGTAAAGGACGAAGTTATGATAATTTCATTCTGACCCTGCCAAAGTTTTGAACTCTCCACAATTCCAGTGTGCATGAGTACATCAGGAGCAGGTAGGACTTGTTTACTGTTCTGAATTATTTCGTTCGGCTGAGTATGGATCCAACCAAGAGGCTCCATGCCTTGAAGCATTTCATGTTCGGGAAGATTTTTAGGCAGTGTAACACTTTGATGGTTACCTACTTGAGGCACCAATACGATGCATCGGACTTCGCGTACTTGATCATTATCCTCTGGAGTGATTCCATACAAATATCCAGCAACCTGTGTTCTGAGGTCAGCAATGGTGATGAACTTACTTAAAATATTCTTTGGTAGGACAAAGGTCAGCCCATCTTCAGAAATATCCTCAGATGATACATAAATGTGCTTGGTACGCAAATGGAGATTTGTTGCACTAATGGCCCTCACTCTCCAATCAGTCTTACTCTTGAAGGTAGCTGATTCATATTGCGTAGTAGTAGTGACAACAATCTGATCACCGTGCACATTTGTTGTCTTGGTGGTCGTTGCAGTCATTTGTGACTGCTCTCTGGCTTGCGCCTCTATCTCAGCAACCTGCTCGCGCTGGAGAGACGGGGGTGCAATTTCCATACCAAGAATAATGTCACGAATTTCACTCTGAGTCAAAGAAGACACATTCACGTTATTCTTCTTTCCATAATCTGCAAGGATCAAATCTTTCAATGAAACTTCAATTTTAATCCATTGCTCGTCCGTAAGTGAAGGCCAAACGTGATGAGGCTCTGTGACGACACTTTTGTCCGGTCGAAGAATCATTTTGACCTTGTCAATATCAACATGGAGGCCACGGAGGATCAATATCAATCTTGAAAATGCAGTATAGGAAGAAATAGTCTTCAGCCAGTCATCATAAATATTGAACAAAACCATTTGAGGCTCTGTTGCCCGAAGAATCAAATCTCCGAACTTTTCAACCTTCAGAGCGGCTTGAAACGGCAACTGCAATTCTGACCCCTTCAATACAATATTTGGGAAATCGAGACTACAGATAGCATGCACATAGTTAGAACGGATGAAACATAAAATAATATGAGTGTCAATGTATGGTCTTACCAGTGTACTTCCAAAGGATCAAGCATACCCTTCCTCGTGACAATGATCTGTTTGGGCTGCTCCTCAATGGGAAGTGATCGAATGAGTGCTGCAACCTCTTCTGCGGTTTTCCACTTTGCAAGTTGTGACAGGCGCTTCTGACCCGCCCAAACACTTGTATGGATGATCTTGAGAAACAGCTGACCGGTGCGTGGATTAAATATGAAAATGGCTCCATTTATGGGCTTTGTGGTCAAGTTACCTTCAAAGGTTTTGTGGATAGTGACACGATAAACATTTGTATCATCAACAAACCAGATGACTTGGTTACTGAATAGTTCACCATAGTTTTGAGAACTCAAGTAAGGCTCTGTAGGTTCACTCGAGTACAATTGGAGACCCTTGCGAATACGCTCACGAAGGACATACAAGGCGGGGTTAGCCTTGATAATTTTGGCCATGGCTTGCTGAAGGAGAGGTTTCCCTCCAGGAATGTAGTTACCATATCCACTATATAGAGAATACGCTAAGTCAATCGCAAGGAGACACCCAGTAGGAGAAGGGTAGATACTCATATTGTCTGTCGTATAGTCCAAAAACTTTGCTCTGGAATAACGCTCAATGTCATGGGAGTCAAAATCACCCCACCGAAGCTGGATATCAAGCCAGTATTTATTCGTTGTGTTACCCTCGTAATCATCTTTTGTATCGTGGAGAAGGCTGGGTTTCGAAACAGGCCACTTATATGCAGCAAAGAGAACAAGATCAGCACAGCTGCTATTCATCTTGTACGATTTACGCGGGTGGATAGTTTCTTTCTGCACACTTTCAATCTCTAATGCATCCAGCTCTTGATCAAATACTTGAACAACATCCATCGTGATGCTTTCATGTACCTTCTGCCATAAATGCGCTCTAAAAATCTGAATAAGGGAAATCTTGAGGGTTGGAATTTTACCATGCATGAAAATTCCTGTTAGGTCAAGCTGGACTTGGAAACCAACATAAACGTTTGCGCGATTAATGGTTGGAGACCACCAAAGTGTGAAACGACGGTTTGGAATCTGAGTTAAACCAGTACGCTGCGCGTTTGTCAGCTTTTTACTGTTGAGAGTATTGCAAAATAAATTTTGTTAGTGAACAGGGAAACACACTCAGATAAATATCAACAAATAAACTGCGAGCAGTCGTCCAACTCACAATTTCATGCTTTCTTCAAAACCGGATGCTTTCTCCCAGAAAAGACCTTCCCACGTTGGGAAATAGGTCCCCTTGAACAAAGTGTGTTCCAAGATACCTTCAACTCCTCCCAACGCTTGAATCATATCTGTCCTGTAGGCATTGAGATTCCAAAGCTTTCCATCATGACGCTGATGGGTCCACCAAAATGGATTTACCCGCGGAACCTGATACTGCTTGAACTCAGTCCTTAGTCTCCACCCTCTATCATACGCAAGGGTGTGCCTATCCTTGCTAAACAAGGTATTGATCCGAGGGATTCCTCTATCCCACGAGTCCTCAAGATCCTCGAGTGTGAGACGACGATTCTGAGCATTGGCTTCCTGACGTTTCAATGCATATTCAGCCCAAACTCTCTGAGAGTCCACGAATTCACTTTCCCAGGGTTGCAAGTATCGGAACAAGTTTGGAATAAGCTGGTCCGCATCATGACTTAGACCCGCACGAAAGTGAGTAACACCCATCTCAGTTTGTTTACTGTATCTCAAATCACTTTGGGGGATAAGAACATGCCCCATCGATAGCATTCCTAATCCACCGAGCTCCTTTGGACAATAAAACACAACTGGTGGGAAACGACTGGGCATTTTACTGTTGAGACCAATCTTGATACGAGTCTGAATCTTGTTCTCATTCTTTACCAGAAGATCTAAGAGTTCCTGGGTGTTTAGAACGGCCTCCCTGTAGTATGTCATCAAACCAATCAATGCAGTGTTCCATTTGTTTGCAATTTTGGTGAATGTAGTTGCACCACTGCTCATCAAAATCTGACGGATTCGATTATCAAAAGCTTGAACTGCTTCCTTTTCAACCCTCAAGTGAGCCTGAGCAGTCATTTCCTTAGTCGTCTCATTTTGGAGATTCCATACACCATCCTTATATGTCGTTGCAGGAGCTGAGCTCCCTACGCCAACAGTTTGGCTCGCACAAAGTGGACGAATGCGAACTTCGAAACCCAGCATGTCGAAGAGCAAGTTTGGATTATCAGCACTATAAACACTCACAAATGAATTATCCCAGTCCAAAGTAGTGACACTACGAGGCAATCGATTCTTGATGTCCCAGAAAATACCACGTCCAAGGTTAACATCTCTCTTTAAAAGTCTCATACGGCAGTCGCGAGGCCAACAATCTTTGTTTTTATAGCCAACAGCATTCTCGTTATTTGGATCAGGATGCTCAATCAGATATCTCTGAATAAGATCCTTGCTGTCATCAGAATCAAAACGGAATAACATGTACACCTTGTCTAAATATCTTGTGTAAAGACGAATAGGATGACTTGTCTCTGTCTCGATGTCAGCAAAATTCAGATATTCATTGGGTCTCTGTGGCGGACCTGCTAGTTCACTTGCTCTATTTAATCCAAGAGTCAGAAGATCTAGAACAAGACCGTAGTATTGAACAATGAAAGAGGCGAATTGAAGCCCTCGAATCAAACCGTAAGAATTTGTGTGCATCATATCTTTGTAGCTGATTGAAACGTTATTCTTCGCGGTCATATAGTCTGCAATGTTGTGATCAACAATTAGCCTCAGCAGACGATTCATCAAGGTCAAATCAATCTTCTCGTATAACTTCTCAAAATTAGTTTGCATCAACACAACACTTTCCCCTTCATCTGTATCCCATACATTCTCCAGGTTATTGACACCCTGGCACCACTTGTACACCAACAGGGGAGGAGGCTCAGAGTCGGCAGGTTTGATCCAGTTAGGAAACAAGTGACGCTTGTCTGCCTCATACCAAAGGTATTGATCCAAGTACGCATCGGTGATTTTCTCAAGAGGCTCAATGTTGTACACAGGAGATAGATGAGAATACATATCCATAAACTCAATACTGACTTCCTTGAAAGTACGTTGCGTGAGTAGGTGTCTCTTAATACGGCTAAGAGTTTCGTGAGGGTTATCATATGCTTGCTCAATAAGACCAAGCTCTTCTCTTGCGTGACTATTCAAACGAGCCTGCAGCCCGTAACCTTCCTTCAAACGTTCCAAGCAGAGAATGAGAAGCTTGGTATCATGCTTATAGGATAGAGGAGGGAAAGGAATCGGAGTGAACTTTCTACTCTCCAACCAGTGGACTGTAGTAGTGTAGATAGCAACCGCTTCTTCGGCTGATACATATGGACCGTCCTTCAAATAGTTGTGCTGACGTTCCTGTTCGGCCTTGAGCCAAAGCCTTGTTAACCTTCCCATATTTTTCTGTTCACCACAAAAAGAGGGAACAACGGTCAGCATAAACTTCACACATTGGGTTTGAATGATAAAGCACCAGACTTACCTTGACAACAGTCTTATCAACAGTACCTCCACGCTTGATTCTCTCACGATTATAGTGCGCAATATTGGTCCACCAATCTGCCTTGGCCTTCACATATCGAAGAATCATGTTCTCAATGGGAGCTGGCATACCTGGTACTTTCCATGGAATATTTGCCTTCCAACACCTAAACGCCTCAGAAAGATGACTCAGAATAACTCTCGACTTGCTTTGCTTGATTCCTTCAGGCATCATGTCCAAAATATCGTGCATAACACTCGCTCGCAATTCCAAATCAAAGTGACTCTCCACTCTCTGCTTGGTAACATTCTTGGCATCAGCCTTGGAATGCCGTCCTTCAAATTGACGAGCAAGAAGATTACCCAACCAGCGCTCCAAGAGCGGAACAATTCCTCGCAAGAAAAACAGCCAAACTCTCCAGCTGGGCGCCCAAAGCCCTACACCAGGACCTTTCCCAACAGGCCCCGTATTAAATCGGTAGTAAATCAAATGCTTCAAGTCCTTACAAGTACGAATCTGACGCATTAAGCGATATTTGTAGCGATACATTCCAGTCAGCTGCCCAACATGATTGAACGCATACTGAAGCCCATCCGCAAGCTGGTAGGCATCAATATTTCCAAGACGATACTGAACATGCGAATCCACCACAAGTTTGGTCAATCGCAAAATCTCACGTGTCAAATGAAACGCATTACCAAATCTACTCTTCTTACGCTCCTTGGTTGTCAAAGTTTTGGTAGGTTTGAGGTTGAAGTTGTAATCCAGGTGAAGGTAATTCAACTGCTTTCGGTTAATCAGCAGTGAAAGCATGTTATGCCCCTGTCGACAAACTTGCAATCCAACTTCGACCCAATCTAGCTCCGTACATTGGAAGAACTTGGTTGCCTTGAGTGACTTGAAAAGATACTTTTTGTTCTTACTCGCGGCAGGACGCGAATGGAGCTGATTCAACACCCAGGCCTTGAGCAGCTTTTGATACGACACGCGAACTTTTGTCGGATAGTTCAAATCACGCGAAACACGTTCTCGATGCCAATGTCCAATCAATGGGACATCAATGACACGCCTTGTTCTACCGGAACGAAGGTTGAAAGGACCGGGGGCATGATAAAGCGCGATACCTGCCGAGGTATTGGATGTCGACAAGGGCGCATGGGCAAGAATCGGCAAAAGAGAAGTTGATGCAACAATTTCATCATCTTCCGTCCAAGCATTGTTTTCATCCTCATCAAAGTAGTGCTCATCATGATCATCAAAATGTTGGGACCACACATTATCTTCCGGATCAAAATTGAATTCTTCATCCTCTTCAAAATCCCCAAAGTCACCGACAAGCGGTAAATTCCCTTCTTGATCAAATTCATCCACTTCCGCACCATCAGCTGCTGCACCATATTGATATGCTTTCGGATCAACCCTCAAGATCGGATTGAGAGCATCACTATACGTCCCAAAGCACTCAATATCCAACCCTTGAATTTTCTCCTCCTCATCACCAACATATGCCGACATGGTATGATAATACCCACACCCCCCATTCCTAACTTTCCTCGGCCTCGAGTTATAAACATGCGGAAACGCAATCCTATACTCTGTCCTAATGGGCAACCGAACAATAATTTTGTGAACATCATTAAACTCATTCCAATCTTCCTCCTCTTTATCCAATACATCCCGAAACAAGGGTTCAAACCTCGGTCCACCGGGAATGGCAACATTCAAAGCCTTTGACGTGAGAAAATGATCAATATTGAACAAATACCAATAATTCTCATCCTTTTGCGTCGAAACAAGCGGTGCAGCAAGCCTATACAAATTCTCCATAATCGGCGTTCCCAACCTCCACTTTTTGTAAGAAGGACCATTGACCCATACCAAATCTTCACAAACGGTATCTTCCACATGTTCCTTCTCACTCAATGGCATATGACTCCCAGAATCATACAACCAATCCTTGACATATGCATCATCCACCTGATCCAAATCAATCCTGACACCTTCCAAATTCCCCACGTCGACATCGAGTAAATGATCGGCATAGTCGAGGGGAGGCTCCTCATCGTCAAAAGGGGGGAACCGCATCCGTTTGAAATGTTTACGGTCCCTCTTTTCCCTCCTCATCATGGTCCATGCTGCACCCCATTGAGCGATATAGACTGGTTCGATTACTTTAGGGACTTGGTTGACGAATGATATGGCACCGGTGATGTGGTAGAGGACGGGAACGATCCGGTCCGTCTCCCATGGCATGGGCATATTTTCGAGCAGTTTGAAGACGGAATGGGGGGCATATTTTAGGGCACCGAGGTAGATTCTTTTGTCTTGTTGGTAGCGTTTAGCGGTCATGTCGCCGTGGTCCTGGAGGATTTTGCGAATGTGCTCTGGGGGTAAGGAATCTTTTTGGACTTGGAGTCCGCCGCCGGAGGAGGGTGTGAAGCGTTTGCGGTGGGAGTAGCGCTTGGATTGGAGTTTGGCCCATTTTCTTGCTTTTTCTTCGAGGGATGGTCCTTGTCCTGGTCCTGGTTGTTGCTGCTGCTGTTGTTGATGTTGATGTTCTGAAGGGATTTGATTGTGTGCACTTTGAGTGTAGTTCATGCCTGGTGGTGGAGCTGGTGGAGCTCCTTGTCCCATTCCCATTGTTGTCATTCCAGGGGGTGCATTCATAGACATACTAGTCATGCCCGGTGGAGCTGACATTCCTGGAGGAGGAGGAGGCGGGGCTGACATTCCTGGTGGAGCTGACATGCCCGGTGGTGGATTCATCGTCTCGTCTCGTCTGCTGTAGATAGATAGATTAGAGATTGGCTTTTGATATAGCTTGTAGTGTAATGATGACTAAGCTAGCTGTTCAATTCGACCTTTCACTGAGTCAGTTAACAAACCAAATTGGAATACTGTT
>Ga0209712_10004229_pt1 | contig 11474 bp, 8 predicted proteins | sample ArcOceMetagenome_FD_187443 | JGI IMG/M metagenome (GOLD analysis project Ga0209712, IMG submission 187443) | Marine eukaryotic phytoplankton communities from Arctic Ocean - Arctic Ocean - Greenland ARC118M Metagenome (SPAdes) (version 2) | ecosystem: Environmental > Aquatic > Marine > Oceanic...
CAAGCTATAGAATTTGACGGTGGGGCTCCAAGTGGGTCGCCCTATGAGGTTTATTCGAAAATTTTGATGACTAGTATAACAGATGGTTATGGTCGTGTGACCAATTCGGAGGCGCCAGCCAAAGATTTTGCATTGGCATTTAATAACAGTTTCGTGACTATTAAAGAGGCTAGTGATACAGACGCTTCTTGCCACAACATTGAAAGTTTTACTGACACAATTCATGAATATAACCTCTACGACATTAATGGGGCTTTAGTTGATATTAATACTCAGATAGAGTTTATAACCGAGAGTGGTGGTCGAGGAGTATTGGGCTCAAACACATACTATAACGGTAGTTCTGACCAAATACAGTATTGGGTGTGGCTAAGTAAAAGTAGTGATTATCCAGCAGTGGATACTGACACCTTTACGGTTAGCGATGCTGATAATCAAGCTACTAAGTATACTCTTACGTGGGATGTCACAGGTTCTGGAGCCTCAGCGGGTCATAATTTGACGGCTGTTGCTGATGGTTTAGTCGCAGGCGCAACTTTTGCTCACGAATTTGATAACCCAATCTATTTTGCCACCAGTACTTCGCAGCTAGCTTCTACAGTGTCACCACTAACCGATAGAAATGATTCTACTGACGTGATCACTAGATCAGACTTTTATGGTGACACGTTGACGTATAGTGGAGCTGGGCGTTTATCGGGCATTAGGTGGGACAATACACAGAGTACTTATGCAGTGGCACTTGCCGACGGCACAGCATTAATAAGTAAATCCACAGGTAATGACGTTGCTCATACTAATAAAACTTATTACGTAAAAGCGGCCGTTGTTGCAAGAGTTCCAGCTGTTGCAGGTCTAAGCCAGTGTTCGTCATTAAATGGGGCTTTGGCTATTGCTGTACCATTATCTTTGCCAACAGCCGCAGATGTTACCAACAATCCACCTTCATTGGGCACAAAGCCTGATCTAACAGCCAGCCCTAGGATTATAGATGGTGCGTTAGTGGACTAATTGCAGAATTAAGCTTTAAGTTGTACTCAAAAGCCCTCCAGTTGAGGGGCTTTTGAGCATCTACTAAATGCATTTATGATCTTTGGAGTGACTTGTGTTTGGTATTTCTGACGAAAACAATATTGTGAAGATTGCTTCGGCTAATTAATTGCTCTGAAGTAAATAAGCCAAGCCAGTATGAGATAAAACGGCTGAAAGCACATCTTAACTCACCCAAAACACAATTTCACAACCCAACCCAACAATTAATTTCCCTTCCTCAGATAATGAACTTAAAGTACCTACACTGTTAGTTTATTTTCTCTTACGGCCCACTTATCTTGGACCCTTTAAAGAGTACACATATAAACTAACCCCTTATCGGCCCTGTAAGATATTGAGTTAAGTTATCTGTAGCTGTTGTCCCTTAGGGTCTGCCCACAGAACCCTCATGATCTTTAAATTTTTAATTATCAATGGGTTATATACAACAACTATAAACCCCTCCCTCAAGTTCGATTGAGCTTCCTGAGGCCCATATCTAATCTGTCGGTTATGGCATACATTACGCTTAAACAGCTTCTACACTGCCCAATAGAACCTGCTGAAGGTGTTGACGGCTAGTTGACCTTGCCGTGTGTGAGGTCATGTAGTTATCACAGGAGTAAGGGTGGTGCGAGGAGGCTTGGGAAGTTAGTGATCAGATCACATCCCGAACCCAAAACTTAAGATCTACAGTATTACCTGTAAACCACAGGTGTGAACCACAATGATCCTCTTGATTAGCCTGAAAGCCACTGATATAGTTGAGTCCGCTAGTATTAGGGGCTCATAGCACCTCCATTAGGAATCGGACTTGAGAGATCGCTCTCCGTCCGCACCATTATTCCTCAGGAACCCTCCTGAGACCCCCGTGATACATGCATTTCCCTCAATTTTTCTTGTGGAGTGTGTACGTAAAGTTTATCTTCTGATTTAAACCCTCAAACCCACCCTATTGAATCATTTGTAGCCACTTATGCAATACAGGAAGCTTGTACCCTGTGCCGTAGTTCTGACCTACACTAGAGCAACTCCAACCACCAATCTGGTCGACAATATCTGACGGACACTCAACTTCTCTCAATCTGTCACGCATACTATGTCTGAATGAATGTATTACGCACCCATCTTCAACATAGTTTTTCATCCATTTATTTAAAGCAGCACTAGCTGAATTAGCATTGCACTTGCCGCCCTTGGTATACCTAGGAAATAGATACTTTTCATCTGCCCCACCAATCACCTAAAAAGCCTGAATAGCTGCCCAAAAGGAAGCCCCGACCAATGGTATCCTACGCTCACTTGAGTCTGTCTTGAGCCTTCTGGCACTGTTTGGCTGCAATATTATGTGTGGTATTGGCGCATCTAACACAACATCATTTCTTTCAAGGCCACACACTTCTGCTAGTCTCATTCCAGTATCACTAACCAAAGCAATAACCCATCTTAGGTCATCGTTCATATCCATACAGACAGACTGAATTCTTTTAATTGTTGGAATTGGTATTGGTTGTCTTTTATCTTTCTTAACACCTGAAGGCATATACGTTCCCACTAAGGAGCTTATAGCCTTCAGTCCATGTTCTTGGATCATTAACTTGATTATTGGCCCTAAGGACGAAAAGATACGCTTGATCGAGCTTACAGCTAGCCCTTTACTCATTAGGAAGTCTCTAAACCTAGCACCATCAGTAGATGTGTACTCGCTTAGATCTCTATTGCCAACTGCTTCAATAAAGTAGTTTACATTACGATCAACAGTGCGCTCAAAGACATGATCTTTGCCCTCGCCTTTGAGCTTTAGATAGTTATCTCTAGCGTCAAACAAGTCATAGCCACAACCTGATAATAGTGAGTTAACTTTAGTTACAGGAGCACTGACAAGACCTTGAGTAATCTGTTCAACACGAATGGAACTCCAATAGGTTTCAAGCTGAAAGCTAATTAGGGTTGAGCCACGCAGAGCGACACGTTTAGATCGAGTTTTAAGACTTTTGACGATTCTATTAGAACCATAGAGGCTTTTCATATCCAATGGGATACGACGAGAGAAGTAATAAGTATTATTACGAAGGAAAAGATAACTAGATTGGTTTACAACCATGGTACACACTCCACAAGAACAATTGAGGGAAATGCATATATCACGGGGGTCTCAGGAGGGTTCCTGAGGGATAATGGTGCGGACGGAGAGACTCGAACTCTCACACCTTGCGGCACTGGAACCTAAATCCAGCGTGTCTACCAATTTCACCACGTCCGCTTAATCAACTCAGGCTAGGCCTGCGTTCATCGTACTTCTTTATTGTATGTAATGGGGTGGACGATGGGGTTCGAACCCACGACCACCGGAATCACAATCCGGGGCTCTACCAACTGAGCTACGCCCACCACTACGGCACTACATAATATATTATTTACCAGCTATACCTTTGCGACGTTGGTACGCCCTGAAGGATTCGAACCCTCGACCCACGGCTTAGAAAGCCGTTGCTCTATCCAACTGAGCTAAGGGCGCATTTTACTGCGGTAAATAATGGTCGGGGTAGAGAGATTCGAACTCCCGACATCCTGCTCCCAAAGCAGGCGCGCTACCAGACTGCGCTATACCCCGATTTCCTCCACAACGCTACTGCCAATTGGCTCATGCCGTTGAAGAGGTGCGTATATTAAAGCCGCTGCTCTGTTTCGTCAAGCTTATTGTATGGTTTTTTATCAATAAAACCAAACTGTTAAAATAAACTTCAATTCGAGAGTTCACGTTTCCAGCCAGTACCATCTTTACTGTCTTCCAATACGACACCTGCTTCTTTTAACTGGTCACGGATTTGATCTGACAACGCAAAATTCCGGTCTATTTTTGCTTGATGACGCTGTGCAACCAGAGCATCTATGTCTGCATCAGCTAGGTCGCCCTCACCCGCCTGGCCTCTTAAGTAGGCATGTGGCTCTAGGGCTAACAGACCCAAAATATTACCCAAGCCACGCATCTGACTGGCCAGCACGGCTGCGATGGGGTCTGCATCACGCTTAAGGCGATTTATCTCACGTGCCATCTCGAACAATACAACAATAGCTTCACGGGTATTAAAATCATCATCCATGGCCGCATTAAAACGATCTAGATAGGGGCCTTCAAGAGCTACATCGGTTAGCTCAAGCTGATCCATTGCGGTATAAAGCCGGTCTAGTGCCCGTTGAGCTTCAACCAAAGCCTCCTCGGCATAATCAATTTGGCTGCGGTAATGGCTTGCTGTAAGCAAATAGCGCACGATTTCTGCAGGGTATTTGGCCAATACCTCACGTATGGTGAAAAAGTTACCTAACGACTTTGACATTTTTTCTTTATTAACTCGAACTGCACCCGCATGTAACCAGTAGTTTACAAAGGTTTCACCATTAGCTGCTTCAGACTGAGCTATTTCGTTTTCATGATGTGGAAAAGGTAAGTCTGGGCCACCGCCATGAATATCAAAGTGGTTACCTAAGCAACATTTAGTCATCGCCGAACATTCAATGTGCCAACCAGGGCGCCCATTTCCCCATGGCGAAGCCCAAGACACCTCGCCCACTTTTGCGGCTTTCCACAACACAAAATCAAACGGATTTTCTTTAACGTCGTTAACATCAACCCGAGCTCCTGCTCTCATGTCTTCAAGTTTACGATTAGTCAGCGCACCATATGATTCAAATTTATCAACGCGATAATAGACGTCACCATTACTTGCTGCATAGGCGTAGTTTTTAGTAATAAGTATGTTTACCATGTCAATAATGTCAGGTATATGGCCTGTTGCACGGGGTTCTTGGTTAGGCGGCAACACACTTAGGGCACGCTCGTCTTCATGCATCGCGTCAATAAACCGATTCGTTAGCTGCTCACAAGACTCACCATTTTCTGCTGCACGCTTAATGATTTTGTCATCAATATCAGTAATGTTTCGCACGTATTCAACTTGGTATCCCGCATGCCTTAAGTAACGAGTAATCACATCAAAAGACACCATTACGCGAGCGTGGCCAATATGGCAATAGTCATAAACCGTCATACCACAAACGTACAAGCGTATTTTACCTTTCTCAATGGGCGTAAACGGGACTTTACTATTACTCAACGTATTGTGAAGCTGCAACATAATTAACTTTTCCGTTAGCCCTTCTTGGCCCAAGAGTCACGTAAAGTGACTGTGCGATTAAATACTAAGCGATCTGTCGTGGAGTCTTTATCAACACAAAAGTAACCCTCACGCTCAAACTGAAACCGCTCTCCATCAGTGGCCAGCGCTAAAGAAGGCTCTGCCATAGCACCTTCAATAAACCGCAGGTTGTCTGGGTTTACATAGGTCATAAAATCAATGTCTTTATCACCATCTGGATTCGCATGGCTAAACAGGCGATCGTACAATCGTACGTTAACCAATTCATGATGGCTGGCACTTACCCAATGCACTACACCATTTACCTTGTAGCCTTCTGGCTTTTTACCTAAAGTATGTTCATCATAGCGGCACAGTAGCTCAGTCACTTTGCCATCAGCATCCTTTATAATGCCTTCGCAAGTAATAATGTAACCACCACGCAGGCGCACGGACTGATCTGGTGCCAATCGCTTCCACTTACCCTCTGGATGCTCAGCAAAATCTGCTTGATCGATATATACCTGCTTAGACATCACTAGTTGCCGTTCGCCCATGGCATCGTCCTTAGGGTGCTTTGGCACTACCAAGGTCTCTGTGGTGTCTTGGACCCAATTAGAAATAGTTACTTTTAATGGCTGAAGCACACACATGGCCCGAGATACTGTTGAGTCCAGATCATCTCTAACACTAGATTCTAAACGCCCAAAATCTGTAACTCCCTTACTGCGAGCAACAGGCGTTGCTGCACAGAAATTACGTAACGATTCTGGTGTATAACCACGTCGGCGCATCCCTGAGATTGTTGGCATGCGCGGGTCATCCCATGCGGTAACAGTATGGCTGTCTACTAGTTGTTTCAGCTTACGTTTACTCGTAATTGTGTAGTTAAGCTCCAAACGAGCAAACTCATACTGGCGCGGACGACGCGATCCGCTTGGCAAGGTGACATGGTCAATGAACCAATCGTATAAAGGCCTATGATCTTCAAATTCTAGGGTGCAGATGGAATGCGTTACTTGTTCTAACGCGTCAGATAACCCATGGGTAAAATCGTACATGGGGTAAATGCACCATGTATTGCCTGTCTGATGATGATCAATATGCCTAATGCGGTAGATGATTGGATCACGCATATTCATATTAGGTGATTGGTTATCAATTTTGGCACGCAATACTCGCTCGCCATCAGCAAATTCACCTGCCCGCATACGGGCAAAAAGGTCTAAATTTTCTTCAATACTGCGCTCACGATAAGGGCTATCCCTACCGACTTTAGTAAGATTTCCCCGATATTCTCGCGCTTGGTCTGGACTTAAGTCACAGACATAAGCCAAACCTGTGTTGATTAGCTCAAGGGCAAAAGTGTGCAGTTGTTCAAAGTAGTTTGATGCATAAAACTCTTCTTGGCCCCAATCGAACCCTAACCACTCCACATCTCGTTTAATAGACTGAATGTATTCATCACTTTCTTTTTCTGGGTTAGTGTCATCGAAACGTAAGTTACAGCGCCCCTCAAACTCGTGTGCCATGCCAAAATTTAAATGCATCGAAGTAGCGTGACCCACATGCAAGTAGCCATTAGGTTCTGGTGGAAAACGAGTCACGACTTGGCCATCACTCTTGCCCTTTCTCACATCTTTGGCGATGATATTACGAACAAAGTTTGACGCCTGTACGACGGTTTTTTCGGCCACGAATGGATCTCCTTAAGGCTTGCAGTGAAAAACCAATAATTATATGTCTTTTACAGCCTGCCTTGCTAGCAAAATTCGTGGGAATTTAAATGCCAAACTGAGGTCAGCGATTGCATCCATAGGCTGTGAGCTTCATAATACACTCTCTTTATTAACAACTACTTCCTAAGGCTGCCGCATGTCAAATGTATTAATGCACACCAACTTTGGTGACATCACCATTGAACTTAACTATGAAAAAGCACCTATTACAGCTGCTAACTTTGAACAATACGTCCGTGACGGCTTTTACGATGGTGTCATTTTTCACCGTGTTATAGACGGCTTTATGGTGCAAGGCGGCGGTTTTGACGTGAGCATGGATCAAAAAGAAACCCGCGCCAACATTGAGAACGAAGCAGACAACGGCCTAACTAATGATGAAGGCACATTGGCCATGGCTCGCACTATGGACCCACACTCTGCATCTGCACAATTCTTTATTAACGTTGGTGACAACGCTTTTCTTAACCACTCAGGCAAAAACTCACAGGGCTGGGGCTATGCTGTATTTGGCAAAGTAGTTGAAGGTATGGACGTGGTTAACACCATTAAAAAAGTGCCTACCACTTCTAAGTCTGGCCACCAAGATGTGCCAGCAGATCCAGTCGTTATTGAATCTGCTACTATGATAGAGGGCTAACGCCTTGCGTCGCCTGCTCATTGCCGACTTACACCTGCACCCGGCTCGGCCGGAGCTTAGTCGTGCACTAATTGATTTTTGTCAGCAACGAATTAATGCCGATGACGAACTTTATATATTGGGCGACCTATTTGAAGCTTGGATAGGCGATGATGTAGGCCTAGTCACTCATGCCGATACCATTGCCTGTTTAAAACAGCTTACCCTTAAAGGCACTAAAGTGTTTTTCATGGCGGGTAATCGGGACTTTTTAATTGGTCCAAAGTTTAGCTTAGCTACAGGGGTGCAAATTTTAGATGACCCTACAGTGGTCAACTTTGATGGCCAACATGTTTTGCTCATGCATGGTGACACCCTATGCACAGACGATATAGGCTATCAGGACTTCCGTTCACTTGTGAGAGACCTTAGTTGGCAAAATGACTTTTTAGCTATGTCCCCTGCATTGCGTATGCAACAAGCCAATGACTATCGACAGCAAAGCCAGGCGTTAACGGCGATGAAGCCCAATGACATTATGGATGTTAACGCTGATGCTGTTAGCCATGTTATGAATCAGCATCAGGTGAGGTTGCTTATTCATGGCCATACTCATCGCCCACAGGTGCATCATTTAAATAATGGAGACCGAGTTGTTTTAGGTGACTGGGGGGGGCATTTTGATTATTTAAGCTGGCCACAAGGTCAAGCCTGGCATCTTATTAGAGAGTCAATTTAAGGCTTAATTTAGTTTTCTTCTAAGGTTTATTGAGTTTTTTTATTTTTTGGCTCCAGATAAATAAATGTTTGGTTCTATTTCACACCTCTATATCCACTCTAATATCGTTCCCCAGTTGGGTAAAGCATGAGCGTCCACTGCCATGTCCAGCTTACCGAACCTTTATGACAGGTCTAAAATCTGTACTAATAACTACAATATCGGTCCAATACCGCATGGTAAAAGGACAACAAAAGGAACAGGGTTATGAAAACTTTATTAAAAACATCAACTGCAGCGATTGCGCTTGCCTTAGCAGGTAATGCAGTTGCAGATGTAAATGTAGCGTACTTTTTAGAGTGGGCAACACCAAACCAAATTGCCAAGGTAGAAAAAGCATACGACGACGCTATGGGCGAAACGGTTAACTGGACTAACTTTGGCTCAGGCGTAGGCATGACTGAAGCGATGCTTTCAGGAGATATCGATATCTCCTACTCACAAGGCCTTACACCTTTCGCCAATGCTGTTAATGCAAATGCACCGATCAAGATGATTGCTATCGCTGTAGCTTACGGTGCTGCCGATGATTGTATCGTTCGCAGTGACTCTGGCATTACAAAAGACAACGCTTCAGAACTTGAAGGCCAAACTGTTGCAGTGCCACTAAACACGATGGCTGACTTTGGTTTTCGTATGACCATGTCTAACTTAGGTGTTGATGTGTCTCAACTAACAATCGTTGACCAAGAACCAGCCGACGCTGCAGTTTCTTTGGCTGATGGGGCGGTTGTAATGGCCTGCGCTTATGGTGCTAACTCATTAGCTAAGATGAAAGAAGTTGGCGCACCTATGCTTACTCCGGCAGAAAAAGCGGCAGCTGGCATTAGTAGCTTCGACATTATTTCTGTAACCGAGACTTTTGCCCAAGAACACCCTGATTTAGTTCGCACATTTGTTGAAGTTACTCACGAAGCAAACGCCGCTTGGGCTGCAGACCAGTCTAAGCTAGGTGTTATTGCTAAGGATGCGGGCATGACTGAAGAAGCAACGACTTCTCAAATGTCTGGCTTTACTTTCCCAACAGTAGCTGAGCAAAAGCGTGATTACTTTGGTCCTGACGGTATCGCTCGTAGCATGGTAGCCTTTATGGGTAACATGTTTGCAACCAGCGACACTCCAGCTCTTGCCGATTACAATGTAACTATCGATACGTCTTTCCTAGACTAAGATAGTTTTAGTACCACGCGGCACCCTCTAGGCTGCCGCGTTTTTTGCTACCGACAGTGGCATAAGCGCTGATTTGAAGTGAGCGCAGCAATTAATCCCTATTCCCAAAAACTATACCTATAAGAGTTACCCATTATGAGTGACCTAGTTTCAGATAATCTAAATATGCAGTTCACTACGCCTTCTGGGCTAGTTGTCCATGCTCTAAAGGATGTGAGTTTTACACTTAAAAAAGGCGAGTTATTGTCTGTTTTAGGGCCATCAGGCTGTGGTAAAACAACCCTACTTAACATTGTTGCAGGCTTTCTTAAACCCACCAGCGGTTCAGTGGAGCTTGATGGCAAGGAAATAGAGGGTCCTGGAGTAGATCGAGGTATGGTATTTCAGCAAGGCGCCTTATTTGAATGGCTCACTGTGGCTCAAAACGTAGACTTTGGATTACGTATGAAAGGCGCAGATCCAACTGAAACAGCAAAAAAAGTAGATGAATGGTTAGAAATTGTAGGCCTAGCAGGCTTTGGCGACACACCCACTTACCAGCTTTCTGGCGGTATGCAACAGCGTATTGCCTTGGCTCGTTGTTTAATTAACGATCCAGACCTCATCCTTATGGATGAACCTTTAGGCGCTCTAGATGCCCTTACTCGTGAAAAAATGCAGTCACTGGTATTAAAAATCTGGAAAGAAACCGGCAAGACCATCATGATCATTACCCATTCTGTAGAAGAAGCGTTGATGTTAGGCGAGCGTTTATTTGTAATGGCACCTCGGCCTGGTAGATTGCACAAAGAATACCACTTACCATTTGCAGAAATGGGTTTAACTCAAGACCCTCGCGATATTAAAAAAACTCAACATTTCAGTGAAACCCGGGAAGAAATTCTGTCCATGATTTGGGATATGGAAGAAGAAATCATGGGTGGGGGGTCACTATAATGAGCGAATTCCTATTTGAACAACGTAACACTATTGTTGCTTTTCTTATTATTGGTTTAATCATCTCTTTGGCTTTATCTATTGTCAAAGGCCGCCGAGTTATGGCGACAGAAAGAACTGACTTAGTATTTGGTAATCCGGCTAAAGCGCTTGGCGGCTGGTATTGGATCATTACTGGTATGTCCTTTGTGATGCTTATTTGGTTTTACTTTTCTTGGGACGCCGCACGAGCGTATAACCCAAAAGCGGCTAACGAATTATGCCAAGTTGCTAAGGTAGAAAGCGCCATTAAACCCATGCGTTCTCAATTCCCACTTGATAAACAAAACTTGCGTGGCACAGACCTTATCGCAAGAGATAGCGCACAACTGGAACGTATTAATAACAGCCTACAGACATTGGCCCTGCAGAACTCTGTAAAAGTCGAAGCTGCTGCCATACTCACTAGTTTACATAGCGCTTTAGTAGACCAAGCTAACCCGGTATATATGAAGGCTAGCTTGGCAACAGAGTTTAAATCCATCGCTGCACGTATTGACAGCCTAACAGCTAATTTCAATGATCCAGACTTTCCTGGACAACCTACAGTGGCTCAGCAGGCTGCTGCAGCTGCCCAACCCGGTTGGGGTGATACAGGAAAGGAAATTCCTGTGTTGGCAACTACCCCGCTAGGCTATCGCTATGAGGCCATCGCTGCCGAAATACGCCTTATCGCTAAAGACTTTGTTAAGCTTCGTAACACTAGCCCTCACTTATTAGCGCAAGTGGCTGACATAAACTCACGCATTAAGGACGCTAAAGCCCGTTTTAAGGCAGACCTCAATATACCTATCGAAGAACAAGAAGCTCGTACCAGGTTATATAGCCAACTCAATAAGATGCTTAAGCGCATCGATGATGGTGCAATCTACCCACCCAACAGTCTAGATGACATACAATCCTCCTTAGTGGCTTTTGATAAAACCCATATCGCACAACAAGGTAGTCTAAAAGCGTTTGATACTTGGATGATGCCTGGTGGTCGAATTATGGCTGGTAATAGCGCTTGCAGTGAACAAGGGTCA
>Ga0209712_10004230_pt1 | contig 11471 bp, 7 predicted proteins | sample ArcOceMetagenome_FD_187443 | JGI IMG/M metagenome (GOLD analysis project Ga0209712, IMG submission 187443) | Marine eukaryotic phytoplankton communities from Arctic Ocean - Arctic Ocean - Greenland ARC118M Metagenome (SPAdes) (version 2) | ecosystem: Environmental > Aquatic > Marine > Oceanic...
ACAAGTCAAACCAAAGGAAGTTTATGACCAATTACCAGAAAGTCCACCACAAGAAAGTGAAGCAATCGCAACAGTTTTTGAAGATTTTAAAAATATTATTTTACCAGGAATGACGCATTGGCAAAGCCCGAATTTCTTCGCTTATTTTCCTGCAAACTCCAGTTATCCTTCGGTTTTAGCCGAGATGTTGATGTCCACTTTGGGCGCTCAATGTATGATTTGGGAAACGTCGCCTGCGGCTGCGGAATTGGAAGAAAAAGTCATGAATTGGTTGAAAGAAATGATGAATTTGCCGCAACATTGGGAAGGCGTGATTCAAGATACAGCTTCGACTGCCACACTCTGTGCATTGTTGACCGCAAGAGAAAAAGCGAGTCAGTTCAAAATCAATAAAACTGGTTTTGAAAATGCTGCAAAATATCGAATTTACTGTTCTTCTCAAACGCATTCTTCGATTGATAAAGCAGTGAAAATTGCAGGTTTTGGTGTCAATAACTTGGTAAAAGTTGCAGTGAATGACGATTTAACGATTGATGCGAAAGCGTTGGAAATAGCGATTTTGGACGATATTAAAAATGGTTTTCAGCCGCTTTTTGTGATGTTGGCATTCGGGACGACAAGCACGGTGGCGATTGATGCGGTGCGACCTGTTGGCGAGATTTGCGAAAAGCATAATATTTGGCTGCATATTGATGCGGCTTATGCTGGTTCTGTTTTGATTTTACCCGAATATCAGCACCTTGCGGACGGGTTGGAAATGGCGGATTCTTTCGTTTTTAATCCGCACAAATGGCTGTTTACGAATTTTGATTGCACGGCTTATTTTGTCAAAGATGTGGACGCTTTGTTGAATACTTTTACCATTTTGCCCGAATATTTAAAAACCCAAACCCGTGGTCAAGTCAATGATTATCGAGATTGGGGCGTTCCACTTGGACGACGTTTCCGAGCGTTGAAATTATGGTTTGTGATTCGGAATTTTGGGGTAAAAGGTTTACAGGAAAAACTGCGTTTTCATATTGAATTAGCTAAAGGTTTTGAAAAGAAAGTAGCCGTGCATTCCGATTTTGAAAATGTTTTTCCTCGTTCTTTAAATGGTATTTTTTTTCGCTATAAACCGAAATCTATTACGGATTTAAAACAATTAAACGAACTTAATGAACAGCTTTTACATACTTTGAATAAAAGTGGCGAATTATATTTATCACATACCAAAATCAACGGTGTTTATCTGATTCGGATGATCATCGCTCAGACAAATGTAGAACAGCGACATATTGATACAGCTTGGGAAGAAATTTGTCGAGTGGCGGATTTGTTACTAAAATAATAGAAGTTGAACGCCTATAAAATGCTGTATTTTATAGGCGTTCAACTTCTATTTAGAATTAAAAATTTTATTTAAAGATGACCGAATCTGATAGGAACTGATAGGAACAAAGTTTTTAGAAAATTTTCCATCTAACAGAATCTAAACTCCCTATTTATTCAAAACAATAAGTTTATGGAATTGAGGATAAGACTTTAAACCTATCAGCGTGATTTCGCAAAGCGGAATTTCCTGTTAGGTTAGTCATTGTTTCAGAAATTTAAAGTTATAAATTACGCACCAATAATTAATTACCAATTATCAGCTTATATTAAATCCCCTTCCGACTTTTTTATTAAGTTAAAAAACACTTCTACCTTTTCCAATTCTAGAAAAACGATTTTAGGAATTAAATGCCTTTTATAAATAATAGAAATGACCTCTTTATCAATCCGTTTCACTTCCGTGATTTGATTTAATTTTATTCGAGAAACAATCTATTCCTACACCTGCAAATATTGGATGACTTTTTATCCATAATTCATCATCCGTAATAATAACATCTAAAATATTTTCCGCTTTTGCACCTCCAAAAAATCCGGATTCAAGAACTCGACCAGACGCACGTTTTTCTCTAAATCTAATATTCACTATTTTAATATCCGGAAAAACTCGTAGAGCGGATTTTCCTTTTCTGTATAATAACGTGAAACTAACAATCATCGCTACTACCCAAACGATATAAAAAATAGGATGTAATTCCATTTATAGTCCTTAAAAAGTGCAAAAAAAAAGGAGCATTAAAAAATTACTTTCAACGCTCCTTTCTAATTTTATAATGGAACAAAGTTTACTGAATTACAGTCACCATCGTTTCATAAAAATGTTCTTTTCCTCGTGGACCTTTCAGTCGGACTTTACAGGCATAAACGCCCATTTTGACCATTTTTCCTGTATTATTTTTTCGACCATTCCATGATTCGAGTGGATCCGAAGTTTCAAAAATTAACTCACCCCAACGATTCCAAATTTTCATATCATAAGCTTGAAATGCCCAAAACATTCCTGCACCTCGAAAACCATCATTAATTGCATCTTCATTTGGTGTAAAGGCATTTGGTAAATAGAATGAAAACTTCGGAGCAATATCTACTACTTTATATACTGTATCTTGACAACCACTTGGATGCGTTGCAATCAGCATAACAGAAGTTTGCCCTGTATCCAAAAAAGTATGCGTTGGATTTTGTTCAAACGACGTTGATTCCCCACCAAAATCCCATTGCCAAGCAATCGCATCTATAGATTGGTCGTTAAAATCCAATGTCGGATTTAGATTACTCGGAGGATTCGGACTATACGTGAAATCAGCGATTGGATTCGGATGCACAATAACCAAGTTTTCAAAGGTTTGTTCCCCAATACAACCAGTTGGAGACGTCACCACCAACGAAAGTGTATATTCGCCAACATTAGAATAAGTATGCGTCGGACTTGCGTCCAATGACGAATCGCCATCACCTAAAGTCCAGATTGTTTCGTAACCATTTATTGGATAAGAATTATTTTCTATCGTCACCGTAAACGGACTACAACCCTCATAAACTGGCTGTCCGATATAAATTACCGGTGCAGGAAACCAATCAATGGGTTGATATAAAGTATCCGTACAACCATTAAAATCTTCCACAAACAAACCGATATTATACGTGCCTGCATTGATATATTGATACACAACATTCGTATCAGTTGCAATATTTCCATCTGCCAAATCCCATGTCCAATATCGAATAGCCGTATCACCAGCAGTAGATAAACTCGTGAATTCCACAGGACCAATCTCACAGGAGTCAAACTCAATAGCGGCATTTGCTACTGGTGCTTCATAGATTGTAATTAAATCGGGGAAAGTATCGGTGGCCTCACAGTTCAGTGGTGATTGAATATAGACCGAGACCGAATATACACCCGGGTTCTGATACGTATGTGTAGGTCCAGCGTCATTAGAAAAAGTGCCATCGCCCAAGTCCCACGTCGTGGTGTAACCTGTAATTGGATAGGAATTATTGATAAATTCAATATCTCCTGGTGCACAACCAACAAAGGAACTCGGCACAATATCAATAATCGGTGTTGGTGCCCAAACTAAGTTTTGTGCCAATGAATCGACACAGCCATTTTGGTCGGTGATGATAAGTTGAACGTCATAAGATCCAGCATCTAAATATTGATAAATAGGATCCAGTGTGTCTGCAAAACCAACTCCGTCATCAAAGTCCCATAAGTAATAGGCAATTGTATCAGAGGGATTGAAAGCAGCAGAGTTATCAAAAAATGCTACCGGTCCTATAATACATGAATCATACGTAAATGAAAAATCTACTATCGGAGGCGGATGAACTACTACGGTTATAAAGGCAGTATCTGTACATGCCGTACTTCCTGGGTTCACAACCAACATTCCTAGATAAGTATCGTAACCCGGAAAGGTTACGGTTGGACTGACCAATGGAGAAGAAAAAGATATTCCATTATTGAAATCAAAATTCCATTCATAACCATTGATAAACGAAGCTTGTCCACTTTGATTCAAAAAATCTATGATTGTATCTCCACAGTTTTCAAGGACATAGTCCCGAAAACCAGTTTTATAATCTTCCAGAATATCCGCTTGAACAGTCACCGCACAAGCAGTTGCATTAAACTGAAAATCTCGACGTAAGGTACTCAATAACATTCCATTCCGATATTCCTCTACACAAACACCCACTACATATTGTCCCGTGACAGTAGGCATTCCTGTAATGAAACCTGTCACTGGATTAATCGTAATTTGCGGACTTCCGCCCAGAGGATTCGTTGCGGAAAGCGGCGGAATAAAAGGAACCGTAGAATATGGCGGCGGCGTCGCTGGGCCAGGACCTGGATTACCTTGCTGAAAACCAGTATAAGGTGCACAAAATGAATAAACCAATGAATCACCTTCTGCATCAGTTGCACTATGATCTACATTTAATGGTTGATTCGTACAAATAACAATCGGTGGCAAGTTAGCAAACTGTGCACTTTGGTTACATGTGGTTTGTGCTAAATCTGAAATAAAGACGGTAAATGTTCCACCATGAGTATTCGGATTAAAAATATTGGTAATAGAAGAATTTCGACAACATCTCTGATAAGCGATGTGATAACCATTTGGGTTATAAGGCAAGGTTATCGTCGTTTCGTAAATTGCTTCCTCTACACATAAGCCTGACGGTGGAATTACACATGGATTTCCTGTAGAAACAGGAAGATTATTCGGACCAACCGCAATTGGCACATAAACCGTATTGGAGCTACCATTGATTATAACTTGATTTCCATTTCCGTCAAATACACTGAAAGGAGCAGGATTATCAAATGGTGCCGCGGGATTCGCTTGACTTCTACAATCCCGGTAAACTTTCATGGAAATCTTATATTGATTGTTACCTAAGCACTCGTAGTACATTTCACCACCAACTAAATGCCAAGCATTGGCAGACGTTGCAGTGAATAACAGAAATAGAATAATTTGCGTTAAACGTATAAATTTTTTCAAAATAATACTTTTTACGTTTGTTAAACAATATGTGTTTAAATTTGTATTTTATACGGTATTGAAGTATAAAGAAATTATAAATTATTTAGTACTCTAATGTAGCATTATCAACTATTTTATAGAAAATAAATTTATTAACGCCACCTTACTAAAATATTTTAATACAAGATTTTTAGCCAATATAACGATAATGAGTATGGCTTTTTTGTTTGTATTTATACCAAAATATCTTAAAACGATTACACCTTAAATTTTAATCATCCATTATTCAAAATCATATGTTTTCAAACGATGAAATTCATTCAATAGTGTCCACCGTTCGCGAAGGTGGCCTTGTTCTTTATCCGACAGATACTGTTTGGGGAATCGGCTGTAATCCTTTTAACTCCACTGCGATTAGTAAACTATTCGGAATCAAACAGCAAAATAATAAAAAGAGTTTTATTCTTTTGGTGAACAATCAAGAGATGCTCAAAAAGTACGTTCCAAATATAGAACCTAAAATTCAAAACATTTTAGATTACCACACTCGTCCTGTAACCGTGATTTATGAACAAGTTCAACACCTTCCCGAACACTTATTCGCAAGGGACGGCTCAATTGCGATTCGTATTATTCAAGATAAGTTTTGCCAGCAATTAATATCTGAATTAGGAATCCCTTTGGTTTCCACTACTGCAAATATTGACACCGAACCTTCTCCTAAGGTTTATAGTGAAGTTTCACCGAAGATTATCCAACAAATGGATTATGTCGTACAATATCGTCAAAACGATAATACGAGAGAAAAGCCTTCTGTTATCATAAAATTAACCTCTAAAGAAGAACTAATTTTTATCCGGAAGTAGTCGGATTTCAATTTGCAGGTTTTCGCTCTGACGTAATCTTCTAATATCTTTTTCCTAATGTGTTTTTAATAACGTAATTTCCAACTATTTTATTCAACGTTGAAACGGAAAAATCGCAGCTTGTAATCCATAACTAGCAACTTCTATTGGGCTAAACGTAAAAATTAATGATTTGGTGAGTAAAACAATGAAATTCAGTTTAGTCTTGTTTGTTTGTTAAATTCAATTAGAAATCACTATTTTTGCGAAAATTAAGTTTATGTAAAACCGGTCAGGTCTTGAAGACCTAACCGGTTTTGTATGAATTTTCATTGCTAAAATTACAAAATAAACGATAAATAATGTTGTTTGACATAAAAGAGCATGAAAGAAAAATTTTTCAGCTCATTTCAGATACTGCTGCTGATTTAAATATGCCCGCTTATGTAGTTGGCGGTTACGTTCGAGATAGATTACTCGGACGAGCGTCCAAAGACATGGATATTGTGTGTATCGGAAGCGGTATTCAATTGGCAACTGCGATTGCTCGAAAGCTTCGTCCTCGTCCAAAAGTTACAACTTACAAACGCTTCGGAACAGCCATGCTAAAGCATAACGATTTGGAAGTGGAATTTGTGGGTGCTAGACTTGAATCTTATCGCTCGGATTCTCGAAAACCTATCGTGGAAAATGGTTCATTAGAAGATGATCAGAATCGTCGGGATTTTACCGTGAACGCTCTCGCCGTAAGCTTGAATGAACGGAATTATGGTGAAATTGTGGATCCTTTTGGTGGTCTATATCACCTGGAGGAAAAAATTCTTAAAACACCTTTAGCTCCGGATAAAACCTTTTCGGATGATCCGCTTCGAATGATGCGTGCGATTCGTTTTGCAACGCAATTGAATTTTGAGATCACACCAGAAACGTTGGATTCAATCGCTCGAAATAAAGAAAGAATTCGTATTGTTTCGATGGAACGTATTACGACTGAATTACAAAAAATTATTCAATCGCCAGTTCCTTCTATTGGTTTCAAGTTGTTATTCGATACCGGTTTGTTACAATTGATTTTTCCTGAAATGCAGCGTTTGTATGGCGTTGAAACTCGAAAAGGAAGAAGTCATAAAGATAATTTTTATCACACGTTACAAGTGTTGGATAATTTATCTCGAAATACAGACAATGTTTGGTTGCGTTGGGCTGCTATTTTGCATGACATTGCAAAACCGCCAACGAAGCGTTTTGATGATGAAGTCGGTTGGACATTTCATGGTCACGAAGTCGTGGGGGCGAGAATGGTTCCTAAGATTTTCAAACGGTTCAAACTTCCGCTTGATCACAAAATGAAATATGTTCAAAAATTGGTTCGCTTACATTTGCGTCCAATTTCATTGACAAAAGAGAATATTACAGATTCTGCGATTCGTCGCCTGCTGTTTGATTCTGATGAAGACTTGGAGGATTTAATGTTATTGTGTGAAGCTGACATTACATCTAAAAACTCAAGGAAAGTCAAGCGATATTTGGAGAATTATGAGCTGGTTCGGGAAAAATTAAAAGAAATCGAAGAACGGGATCACATTCGGAGTTGGCAACCACCAATTTCTGGCGAAATCATTATGGAAACGTTTAATATTAAGCCTTCTCGACCAGTCGGAACACTCAAAAGTGCGATTAAAGAAGCTATTTTAGAAGGTGATATTCCAAATACTTATGAAGCTGCTTTTGAGTTTATGATGAAGAAAGCAAAGGAAATTGGACTTGTTTAAGTATTAAATATTAATTATTTGACAGTTTTGATGATTTTTGCAAAAAACTGATAAACCGACCTTAAAGGAAAAATTTATCGTGCCTCAAAATTTGCTACCTTTCAGGTCTAAACTGCTGATTTGTAACTATATAAACTTTTCAAGTAGCAAATTGCGACAGCAATTTTTCCTGAAAAGTTGGTCGTAAAATGCAAAACTGTCAATATTTAAATACTTATATGAATTAAACGTTGAAAATAGCGATAAAGAAGCAACAGCGATTTTATCGTAAACATGGCTTAAAATTCATTTAGTTGCTCTTGTAGTAATAATCTAAGAATCCATTATTTATAAGCTAAAAGAATCTCTTGCTTCAGGGTAGAAGTCATAGGTTAGGACAGGTAACCGAATATTCCTAACTTCTTTTCTCGTTTCATTAATAATTATTCGTTCTTTCGTATTAATAGATAAAGTATCTCCTACATCATAATCCATTAAACTGGATACAAAAAATTTCATTTTACCATTTTTTATAACACAAAAGAATACTTTCCGCTCATCCCTTACATCATGATAAGTTTTATTACTATTTAATAAATTCATCGTTATTATCCCCTCGTTTTTTTCCGTCACCCTTTTAGTTTCAATTATTACACCTCTTGCATTTATATCTAAAGTATTTAAATATTTTTTTGCATTAATATTCGTCATAGAAATATAAGTATATAAAGCTATGATTATTAAAATAGCCGGTAATAAATAGATTAAATTACCTTTCGGTACATCTTTTATTCTTATTTTATTTAATAGTGTATTTATCATCTGCTTGAAATATTTGACCATTTTAGAGTAATCTGAATATGACTTTTTTCCGTATCCTTCTGTTAAATCCGTGTTCCAATCACGTCAAAACGGTCAATGTTTAATACATAAACTAAAATCCTCCAACTCGCATACTCACCTTTCCATTTGCCAAAATCACGACTCGAATTGCTTTTTCAGTCAAATAAATACCTTCCGGATGTAGATTTTCTAACGAGCCCGAAACCGTTGCATATTCATTCACTTCCACGCTTTTCAATTCTTTTTCAATCATTGCTTTCGCTTCTTCGATTTGGTCACCGATTGGAAATACTAAGTTTTCAGCCATTAAGGCTTGTATTTTTTTTCCAGAAAGCCACTTTGCAGTTTTCAATAAAATATCCTTCGTTTCCAAACTATATTCCAAGTCTCGAATTTTAATCGTCATATCCGTTGAGTCATAATATGGAATGCCTTCCAAGAATAACGCACCTTGAACTCGCTTTTTCAAAATCCCTTTTTTTATCGTTCCGTCCACACCGACTTTAATAATTACCTTATCCGATGCTCCAATAAAATCCATTTCTGTGATTGTAATCAATTGGTCATCAAAAGTATAAGTCTGATTGACAAATTCTTCATTTAGAATTTTTCGAATATCGCCATAATCGGCAATCGCACTCAAAACAACATTAAAGTTATCCGGAATAGATTTTACAATCTTCAATTTTGGTAACTTAGAAGCCATCACTTCCTGCTTATCCTGACCAAAAGTATTGCTCACATAAGTCGAAATTCCTAAATCAAAAGTCGCCTTATTATACTTTAATTTAAGTGGCGTCACATAAACCGTTTTCGGATTAATATACAACCAGGCGTTCGTCGTAGAATCCATCAACATCGGTTGTTGAGTCATCGACCATGCTTCTTTTCCAATCGCTTTCAAATCAATCGCATTCTTAATCGCCTTATCAATATCTTTCGCAATCGCATCGACTTGTTCCCTCAAAGGTCCTTCAATCTGACTTGTCAATGGAATGTCAACCAAACCACCGACCGAAATTACTGGTTTTTTGTCCCACTTAAAGCTCCCTTTTGTTTCAGATTCTAATTCCCAATCTGACTTGATTTTCATGGTGATATAATAATTAATCGTCACTTCGAATTCTGTATCAGCCGACTGCTTGAACTCTCGACCAAGTATACTTTGACGAATCTGTTTCGCTGCCCAAATATTCAATGGAATAATGACTTTTACTTGGTTATTCACCGTTCCCATCAATATTTTAGAACGTTTTTTGACCTTAATCTTTAAGTCGTCCTTCTGATTATTATCAAAATCCATATCTTCATAAATCACACCACCATATTCCTTATTAATCATCGTTTCAATATCCTTGATACTAATCGTGATTGGAATATTAATATGTGATAATTTTTCTTTATAATCGATGAAGTTTTCATCGACGATCGGCATGCTCGTTTCTAACGTATCTACGTTTTGACCATTTACGGTAATCGTTGCAAAGACTAAAAACAATATTCCTAATTTAATTTTCATTGAATAGATTTCTATATAAAGAATGAACTGTGAAATAATTCGCCCCGAAATACCAGGATAAACTATTTTACGCTTCCATTCCGTATTTATACTAAAAAGGTTAGATGTTTCAGACCGCTTTGCTTTTAAACATAAGATTCGTCCATTTTATGAATTATGAAATAAATTCAATGTTTATTTTTAATAATACTTTTATAAATAATGCAATTTGTCTAATATCTCATATCTAAAAGCAAAGCAGTCTAAAATCTTTATTCTGAAAAATAACCTATAATTTATTTTACAAATGTCGTGAAAAAGATTAAACTTGACAATATTAAATTTAGACATGATATTTTTAGACCTGAGACGTAAGATATTGAAAAATACTAAAACCTCACATCCAAAAATCTCCTATCTAAAAACTAAAAAATCACTATGAAAGTATTCCATGTTTTACTTTTTACAATCGTATTTTCTGCATTCGGATGTTTGCAACAGCAATATAATATTCCAAAATCAACTAATAATGAGGAAGGGAAAATCCAAGAAAAAAGTCCTGTGAATTTTCAACAAGAAGAAGGTTCTACAATAATTAATCAAACTTATAGCACATCCTTAGAGCAAACAACGGACGGACTTTATCTTTTCAAACGATATTATCCAACCACTAATGTAGTTACACATTGGGAAAGTTACGCTGACAAAAGCATGAAAATCTTACATGGAAAATATATTCGTCGATATGATAATGGGAATTTGTGGTACGAGGGTGAATATCAAAACAATAAGGCTTCCGGAAAATGGAAATATTATAATGTAGCAGCTAAACATTCAGAATCAGAAGGAAATTATAACGCTGATGTGAAAGTCGGTACGTGGGTTAGTTATTATAATAATACCCAAAAACAAGCCGAATATATTTATAATGATGCAGGACAATTAGATGGAACATACACAATTTGGGATGAATCCGGTGAAGTCACTTCTGTGTCTATTTATGCCGATGGTAAAAAGCTAAAAAGCAGGGATAGTAATCTTAATAAACCAACATTACAGATGGAACGAATGCCTATTTTTGGAGAATATTGTGGCTATATGCAAGACTATCGTGCTGCCAAACAATGTAGTGATAAAGCTGTATTAGCATTTATTTATGAAAATATGGACTATCCAGATTTCGCTCGTATCAATGGAATTGAAGGAAGTGCAACGGTGAGTTTTATCATCGATAAAATAGGAAACATTACGGAGATTGAAGTCCTAAATGGCGTGTGTGATGAAATGAAAAAAGAGTGTATTCGTCTTATAGAAAGCTTTCCTAATTGGTCACCAGCATTAAGAAATGGCAAACCTGTAAGTGTTCAGCTTCGATTGCCGATTGAGTTTGAATTGAAGTGAAATCAAAGAAGTTAAACTCAAAGAATCGTTGAACGATTGAACCCTCAACCCTTTCTTGAAAGTCCGCCTGCTGTACAAATGAGCTTTCAAGAAAGGAATTAAAAGAGCGTTCACATAAAAAACAAACTTCTATTCTCTTGCTATTCCCACACTTTAGGACACCTTTATACTTAAATCCAAAACACAAAAATTGTTAAAAGTGAAGTCGATTACTCTTTTTCTTAATTATACCTATATATTCGCCATTAACATACATTTA
>Ga0209712_10004231_pt1 | contig 11470 bp, 12 predicted proteins | sample ArcOceMetagenome_FD_187443 | JGI IMG/M metagenome (GOLD analysis project Ga0209712, IMG submission 187443) | Marine eukaryotic phytoplankton communities from Arctic Ocean - Arctic Ocean - Greenland ARC118M Metagenome (SPAdes) (version 2) | ecosystem: Environmental > Aquatic > Marine > Oceanic...
CTTGACCTTGACCTTGACCTTGACCTTGACCTTGACCTTGACCTTGACCTTGACCTTGACCTTGATGTGTGTGTGTGTGTGTGTGTGTGTGTGTGTGTGTGTGTGTGTGTGTGTGTGTGTGTGTGTGTGTGTGTGTGTGTGTGTCTTCTTGTGGACATGAATGCAAATGCGAATCCACGAGAGGAACCAATGAGTGATAGAATTGTGGTCGTAAGTAGATGAAGATGAAGGAGGAATCTCATTGTATTTATTTAAATACCGAAACTTACGAAAGAAGGACAGAGGCAAGCCGGTGAAGACTTACAGTACTAACGTTCTGACGTACATCCCAGATTTGCTCTGGTGCCACTTGGCACCGCTTCGTAAAGTAAGTGTATTTGGATCAAACAGGAAAAAGAGTGTAGGCAGAACAAAATAGAGCTTGTTCATGAAGGAGAAAGAAAAGAGATGGATATCACGGGGGTTGTACTATGCCAGGTGGTGAAATCTCAATCAACCCGGGGATGTGCTGATGCAGATAAGGAAGAATGGGATATCATCGATACTGAAGCAGATGCTGGTGCAACAGCACGCCCTCCTCAATATTTGCAGAATAACGAAGTTATCAGTGACAATCAAACTTTTTTGAAATTAGACGTATCGGGCGAAACTGCTAAAATGAACGATGAAAACCCGCAAACCGATACTTCGACAGCCAGTACTCGCACTGTTAATGGAAATCTGCACCACGAATAACACGGTTGTTTGCTACTCAGGATCAAATGCAACTAATCGACATGGGCTTAGTACTATGGATACTAGCAAATGCCAATTAGACTTGGATTTCAACGGAATACAGATACCTCTACTTTCCGAACCAGCTCAGTTCAAACGTCCTTGAAATCCTTCTTCAAATTGTGATTACCATATTACATTTGCAACAATGTTCTATTAAGTGAAGCACAGGGTTAAAGCAATTATTATTAAGAATAGGGTTACTAGATCCAACAAGTCCGAAAGACCGCCACCGTATCCTTTATCCTTTATAGGTTCGAGTTAGTACCGGTACAGGGTTTAGACGCCACCTTCAAACTGGAGGCCTCTACGCTTACAGAGCCGACGATCAACGGGAAGTTCGCATCTTCGTTGCGATACTAGACCATCCTTGCAATTTTCATAAACCTACTTGAAATACCGGCTAATTAATTTCCAAGTCTGTGCATCTGAAATAGTTTCGACCAAAGTCTTCGCAGCTTGAATTTCTTCAGGAGAGAAATATTCTAGATACTCTTTGCCAGGAATAAACGGTGGAATACTTGCCACCGGGGATAGCTCCAGGAAGCCAAAGATTGAATTCACAGTTGTATTGAATTGCTTTTCGTAGTTTTCATAATGAACAACTAGGCTTGGCAAACGAAGATCATCAATGACTTTGATGGCAAGGTTGTGCCACTATTGCATAATAATGGCGGCGTTAGCTCGCACTTTGAGATTTAGTTCAGTATGGAAACAAATGCTTACCTGGGCATAGACGTAAAAAGCTTTGTGGCAAGGAATGCTTTGAAAGAGCTCTATGGTGTATGGAGAAAATGCTCTTTCAGATGCCTCCTGTACAGCATATTTGGCATCCAAATACCTACACCAATGTCTAAATCCATCGACATCATTAGGATGATTTTGTAGCCAGTCAGTTCTGCCCTTCTTTGCCTTGTTGTGTCGTTCTAGATGGAAGTTTGACACAAGATTATTGAAGGGATTTCGAATCAAATGAATTGCTCGCTGAGCTATCTTTGGGTTGTACGTCACACGACTCGTTGTGAGGTTGAACAAGGATGATACGCTGTATCCTTTAGCACAATCAGCCATGAACGATTCCTTTGTCTCAAGATAACCGCGGGGGCCACATTCATTGCATCGCCCTCCACAATGAGTCTTTGTGAGTATAAAGTGTTTGGGCAGCGGTATTTCCGGGTGCCGAAGGTATGGGCCCTGAGGCGAACTCGAATTTACAGGAACATTTTCTCCATTTCCATTGAGATCGCATTCCTGACCATAGTTTGTTGCAACAGTTGTATTCGACGCTTGTCCCACCAGACGTGTTGTGTAAGATGTACCAGAATTAGGGTAAGAAAGTAACCAGCAAACTTTTGGACCTTGAGTTGGGGCCGTAATTTGCCCCTGTTGTTCTGGCTGTTTCTTTAGAATGCTTTCAGCAGAAGCTATTTGGGATAAGATCCTGAAGAAAGAGCCGAAGCCGAGGAGTAATACGGCCGTAAGCACGATTGCAGCTTTAACAACAAACTTCATCTTTACGAGGTAGTTCTTTACAGCAGTATTTGGAGACGTTGGTTCCAATTAATGCTTTGTCCTGCGGACACAGTTCTTTTCTTTCTACTAAAGAAGATTTAATGAAAGGAACAAGGAGGGTTTGTTATTATTCGGAGAATACTGCAGGGTCAAAAAGTTCGTTGTGTAGACATTTTCCGAATTTAGGAGAGGAAAAAAGAATCCCAGTTCAAATTTTAAATTTGTTGTCGCCGAGATGACATCGATTTTTGAACTTGCTACTATTATTTCCAAGGGGACGGTAGACGGTACTAGCTAGAGTGTGCCAGTATGCGCACTGTTAACATTGCTGTTAATGTAAATCTGCGCCAAGACTTGCCAACGAATAACACGGTCGTTTCCTGCAGCATGGTGATCAACCTCTGGATCTGACAGAGTGGTGGTTCCCCATATTTCTGGGGTTTTACCATTTTCTCGCCAACAAAACTGAAAGGGAACTTAGATGAAGTGCTTGGTTACTATCATGAAGCATACAAACTTGCTGAAAAGACGTCAGGAGGAGGACCCGGTGAAGTGTGTATTCTATCAAGACATTGATTGTCTAAAGCAGGAATGATACGCCGATGCTGAATGAGAGATCATATCTATCTTGAACCTTTGCAGGAGGTCAGTGTATGGAGCAAGATCTCTCCAGGAATCGTCAATATGGAATATCCTGGCAATGTTATACTAATCATTTGAAAGAGAAAGAGATTTTTTCATCGTCTTTTGCGAAAGACGACGAACACATTACTGATGTATTATTCAAATCTAAGAAAACAAGAAAACATGGGTGTTGACATTGAGTCTTACCACTGTGTTCCAGGGGCATAATAAATAATTAAATAGGAATTTCGTAAGTTCAAAACTAGTTTTTTCACCATTTCTTGTTGTGTTAGCCTTCCGCTGCATAGTTCAGAGTTCATTCAGAGCTTACAGCTGTTGTCTGTTGGAAGTGCAATACTCGCTGCTCTACTAGAGTGTTAGAGGACAATGTTGTGTTGCTGTGGAGAGGAAGCTTACAGTACTGGCTACTAGCCTTTTCAAAACAATTCAAGTATCTAGCTAGTCTGCAACCATCATGAGACCTCTACTCGTTACAGTATTACGGCAGCATATACGTAGAGTGTTGTGCCCTCACATATATCCTCCTAATTGCATCAAAAGAAGGCAACACCGAGGCCCACCGCCTAGCTACCTAGTGTATACCATACGATCGTATCTTTTGTTTTTTTAATTCAAATTGTGAGAGCAAGAGAATTACAAAACAATGAAATCGTCCAGCACTCCATCGTAATGGTAAACTAGTTCATCGTAGCTTGCTAGACCCATGCTTGATGTCAGTAGTATCACATGTCAGAAGTATCACTATGCCAAACCCCAGTGAGTACGTGAAGGAAGGCTTCGTCATGTGTTAGTGAAAGATGTGGTGATTGATGATACCAAGATCATCTCCAGGGTTGCTCTAGTAAAATCTGAAGGTGATGATTTAATAGAAGTATTTCGAGCAATCAATAGCTGAACCTCCTACATGAAATTAGGTCTCCAGACTGATACTAGTTCTAGCTCAGTCGTAGAATTTCAGCCCGCTTCACATTGGCAGGGTCATGCTTTATCCCTCTCTATCAATAGCTCTCGAGTCAAACATCAGCAAAATAAAAAGAGAAGATGCTGAAAAGTATGCTGCCGGCGCATGAATTTTCATTGTATTTCCCCTTCGGCCCACTTTGCCAGTGATTCGTCAAGAGCGGGTACATATGATGTGACAATACTTGTGTGCAACTTTGCAGTCACCACTCTAGACCTCAAGCCTTTATCCTTCGTTTGTTTGATGTTATGCTTAGCAATATCACGATGACCCTTGAGACTTTATCATCTACAACACAAGGATTCCCAAATAAATCTGATTCCTGAAGTCTAACCAATTTTCCTTGCAAATACGTTACTGCCGGAAATCCAGGATTGTTCGTAGCACCATTGCAACAATCATTGATAGTTGGAAATGCTGTCTTGTCTCGTCGTGACTCTAGATGCAGGCCTATTCATCCTTCACAATTTTAGTCATGATCGATCTATAGTCGTCTGCTTTCCCGTCTACTGTTGAAACCCGACCCCGACAATGAATTGATTCTGCCTTTCCCTTGTTGGCCCAGCATTCCTTAACAATGTCATTTGCTTGCACCATTTTGCTGAAACAAACATAATTGTTCACACGTCTTGTGCCCAAATGCGTATTTTACGAGAAATACTTTCTCAAGAGTAATTCCAACAGTACATGTTACTACTTGCATTTATGAAGAGACTAGCTAGTTGATGTGGTGGATTGTTGTGACTTGTCTCTGAGCAAGATTGGCCTACCAGTATATAATGTACGTTTGTTTTGTGTGTGATGTGATGGCGGTTGTGTGTTTTGAATTTTGAATGGAAGAGGAAAAGGCTGGTCAATCCATAAGTAAAGTGGGAATGGCAATATCCGTAGGAAGGTTTTCTGGGTCGGCGCCGACCCAGCTGGGTCGGCACCGACCCAAAAACACAATCCCACGACAAAACTAATGGCAGCAAGAATAAAAAAAATTAAAACCTCCCAAAACACACTGAACCACATAGCAATCCTTTAGATCACAATTAAATATGTTGAACTGCTGATTTCTTTTACGTAGAAGTTGGATTTGAAAACCATTTTTATCACCGGATTGGGCCAAAATCTCCAAAAATGCACCAGTAATACATCTGTTATGGGACATGAATCTTTATGAAAAATCAACAAAAGACATTGAAACCACATTGCAATCCTATAGGCATAGACTTATTTGAAATATCTGTTGCTTCCTATTCTCTGATACATGTGATCTGAAAGCACAATTCACGTTACGAAAGTCAAGTTTTCTCCTATTTACATCTTAGGTTATGGATCCGAATGCCTGCAGAACCAATCAAAGGCCCTCATTTTGTGACAAAACTGATGACTGACAGACGAAATGTTGACTTGGTGCACCTCTAAAAAGTATTACATAGTCTTGTAGAAGTGAAATTTTGTTCACTATAGGCGTCAATTAGGTGCAAAGGGAGAGTTTGGTGGTTTGGAAAAGGTCTGCAGGTGACTAAGATAACGAGATACACGAGCACAAAAAGGATGATTTTCGGAAATTTCTGCCTTTTAGACCAAGTTTAGACGGTGAAATCACCCTCCCAATAACCAATTCCGACTCAAACGAATCAACAGCTGTCTTTATGTATATGTTATGTAGATGATTATTCTATATTATAGTGCATATTGATTGTATTGGGCATTTTTATTCTAAGCTTATCTTAACTGGCTGCCTGTCGTATGTTTTATCGTAGGATTCCCTGTAGACAATTTTGGGTCGGCGCCGACCCAGTTTTGCCCAAAATGCGGGAAAAATCATCCTACGGATATCGGAGTGCGCCACCCACAAGCCATCGAATTGCAAACGCCCCATAGAATAAAGTTATTATGGTATTCAAAAGCTTAAGTTTACACAAGCTGGACCATCGTCGCTGAGTTTCTCATGAAAATCTGCAAAGATCGCATTTATCTTGTAGTGTCTCACTTATTTGCGAGCTCTTACAGCTGATGCAGGCCCTAAAGGGCCTGCGAAAAGAACATTTGAAAATGGCCACTTTTTGTCTCTTGACCACGTCTTGTTGATAATCGTTATGTTGGGGTTATTTTATTAAAATGCTTTGGAGGTTATTTCGAAGGATCGAATAACCGTTCTTTAGAGGGAATATGGCTCCAAAAAGCCTACTTGTACACACGGATCTTCAACCGACCGACGACACGACAAGAAGAAGGCTACTTTGGATGTGTTGTATATTCTGCACCTATTCATCTCCTCATGAATCAACAAGAGCAATTGTATGAACAAGTAGTTCCACTCGTATCGTCAGAAAAGCAACACAGTCATCGACAACAAAACGAAACAATGGCAGGACCAGCAATCACCGACGCGAAGAAAAATAAGCTAGTAGCGGCCTTCATAGCCTTCTCTACAATCTTGGGATATCTCGCTGCCACCTTACCCACTGGAGCTGGATGGAGATTCTTCTCCTGGCATCCATTCCTCATGACCACAGGATTCATCGGAATGATGGGATCATCTGCTATTATTAAGAAACGAGGAGGATATGCCAATACTAAGCTTCACGGGATCCTATCGTCGACAGGACTCATGATGGCCTTTGGAGGGTTATATGTAATCTACAAACACAAGGAAAATATGGGAAAGGATCATATTACCACTATTCATGGACTCGCTGGAATAATTACGATTGCAGCAGCAGTGTTACCAGCCATGGCTGGTGTAGTCTTTCTTCATCCTGACTTTGGAATAGATAAGACCAATCAGACTTACCGTTTTGCACACAAGTGGTTGGGGAGAATTGTCATGACGAGCGCATGGATTACTGTCTTTTTTGGGTTGATGAAGTTGACTTCAGATATCAAGATTTTGGCAGCTTTTGCAGTGCCATTGGTAGTATTGGCGTCCATGACTCTCATTTAAAGCAGATAGAGATAGGCAACAGAGATTGAAGATACTTTAGATTAGTTTTATACCATGCAATGTTGAATTATTACTGCTATTATAACAATGTATTATATATGATATGAAACAAAGTACAGTTTCATTTATTTGCATGTACCATTGTCATCATTTCGCAGTTATTTCATTGAAATTGGAAGAAACAAAACACTGTTCCATGTCAAGAGAACATTTTATGCTTTAGCACTGACACCATCCTCTGAAAATGAAAACCATTGATGAGACTTGAAACCAACTCTTGTAATCACCTTTGACATAGAATTTTCAAACAAGGGTGGACCACAAATCACAACCATATCATCATCGCACGGAGGATACATCAATTCATTCCTGATATCTTGAGGCTCTACAAACCCCACACCTTCCATCCATCCCAATGGGGGCTTGTCGAGTTTCACATAAAAACGAAAGTGATCCGGAAATTCATCACGGACACGATTCAGTACTTTCATATACGCCAAATCTTGTTCGCCTTCTGCGGCAAAAATGAGATTCAGGCCATGAAGGGGGACTTTGGATCCATGCTTTCTCACGTGATCGGAGTAGGCACGAATGATCTGGATCATGGGGGCGATGCCCGTGCCGCCTGCCAATAATCCTATTCTCTTCACTTTCTTGCCACGAAAGAGGATGGAACCGTCTTGGAATTTAAGGCGAAGTCCTCCCATTGCGCACATGTACATGATATTTCCAGGTCGAATGCAATTGAGAACTTTGGTGATAGGGCCGCCTTTTTCGTCGACTCTGCATAGAATGCCTATGACACCTTCATCATCTGGTCTTGTAATGGGGCTAAAGTCTGCACACGAAGTGGTCATGTATTGCAGTTTTTGGTGGTGGTATAGATCATTGCGATAGTGTGAGACAAGAGGATCATAGAATATCACAGACAAGGCTTGCTTGACAAAGAATACTTACATCCTTGCAATGTTTCACCGTCGCATTCACCACGGAGACCTACGAATTGACCCACATCCAGTCCTGAATGTTGCAGTGCACCATACAAATTAAAGCGAGCTTCTAGAGTGTTCTTTCCATACTGGGCATCGGTGTTTTTCAGCTCTCTCAATACAACAGGCACCCAATTAGACTCCGTGCCGTCAATCTTTGCCTGCGGAAACATGCAGTTCTCTTGCTGCTTCACGGTAGCGGCTCTCTCTGTTGTATTAATATGGATATCATGGGAGGGGAACAACGGGATCTGAGTATAAGTTACATCCATCATAGCTATCAATTATAGTCGAGATAAAGAGTCTCACCTCCAGCTAGTCTTCCAAATACACAACATTCCAGGAGACTGTTACCGGCTAGTCGGTTACTTCCGTGCACACCTCCGGTAACTTCTCCCGCAGCATATAAACCCCGAATGTGTCTATGCCCTCCAAAGTGACCAACCAGTTCCTCCTGGACCTCACCTGCTGCATTAATATTGATTCCGCCCATCGTGTAATGAACTACAACATACAATAAACGTGTAAGTAACAAACATGTTTCCAAGAAACTGAGCCACCCGAAACATTTCATATTACTCACTTGAGGGAGTCACACGAGCAACAATCAAGTCTTTCGACAAAGGTGACAACTCTGCTGGAAAGACAGTCTTTTGCGTCAAGGGGCAATTTCCAGATTTCTTTGCATCCGAATAGGCTTGGAGCGTTGATTTAAGGGTATCCTCGTCACAACCAATCAATGAAGCAACCTCCGATACATCAGCGCAAGATTCGAATAGACCCATCTTGTCTTTATAAAATCCAAGTGTTGGGCGACTAAATAACTCTTGCGACTCAGAGCTCAAAATACACCATGCAAAAGGAGGACCAATTAACTCGCCATCGTTGTACTTTTCACAATGATCTAATATGGCCTTTGACACAGCAGACCTCAGATCTAATTCATCTACAAACCTCTTCCCTTTCGAGTTCACCATTATACCACCTGATCCACGAATAGCTTCTGGCGCTAGCATCTTTGTTGGGTTCAAAGGGTCTTTCGGATTAATGAATCCAGTAGGGTGTAGTTGGACTTTATCCATATCAATCAGTTGGGCTCCTACTGTTTCTCCTAGAGAAACACCTTCGCCCTGCGCAAAAGAACCATTGGTCGTTGGGAAATCGAGCAAGTCTGGCCTATAGCGAGCCATGAATCCATCAGATGATCGGCAGCAACCGAATCCACCAGTAGCGAGTATTACCGAATCGGCAACTTCTTCGTACGTTGCTCCATTGCATTCCACTTGGATCCCAGTGACAGTCTTGGCTCCGTTTTTGTCTGTAGTATGCATGAAACTCGTCACTTTTGACCCACATCGAATTTCAATTTTGTCTGAATACTCTTTGTCAATCAGAGCTCTCATTGTAGACATGATGTGATAACCAATGGGAACAGGCCTCCCTTGAGTATCTGGTGGCGCTCTATGTGTTCTCTTAGCTGAGTGCCCGCCAAGTTGTGAGACAACATCGAGAGGAATATTGAACTTCTTTTGCAGCCAATGCACGGCTGGCGCACTCTGAATCGATAGTGTCCTTACCAGACTTGGATGCGTGATACCACCTTTTCCACTTCGATGTGTGTCCCTTTCAAACAATCTTTCTTCATCAGGTATGCCTAGCTTTTTTTGAGTTACGGTACCCCATCCGTTAATTCCTGATGTTGCTTTCGCTGAGTTTCCACCAGTCCTTTCTTCTTTCTCCAAAATAATCACTTTTGCGCTAGCATCAGCGGCTTCAATTGCTGCGCTCATCCCTGCTAATCCAGAACCAACGACAATAACCTTAGCGGGTTCGTGCTTCTCTAGCCTCTTTTCGCGAACTTCTTTCGGTTCTACTCCTGGCACGGAGAGGCGAATAATGCGGGGTCCTTTCCTTGAATACAATAAGAAATCCTGTAGAGGATATCTGAAACTAGTACGGAACTGTTCTAACATTCCACGAGCCATGCTTGGATCTTCAAGTGAGATCGCTGCCTATAATGTTTGAAAACAAGGTCAGCTACTACATTGAACATTGAACACTCAAGGAATGACTTGGATAAAGTGACAATTTTTTCAAAAGAATCAGACTTACAGTGCTCAATGCATCCGCAAACATACAGGATCCTTTGCAAACAATTACTGCCTGTGCCAATGTCACGTCGTTGATTTCTAACAACCTTCCCAAATGGGGATTGATGATGTGACTGTATAATTTTCCATTTTTTTCAACGACCTTTTCACAATCACCACTGGTGGCCACGGTATCTCCATCATGCAGTTCCAGAACCGCGAGGTAGCCGGTATCAGAGTCATTTTCTTCTTCGAACAAAGTAAAGACAGGCCCCAACTGCCCTCGACTGCGAGCCTTCGCTACCCCCTCTTTCAGCTGTCCCAAGGTTCTAGGCTGCATAACAGCAACATTCCACGGTCTCCCAGTTGGATGATTTCCCACTACTTTGATATCTCCACCCCATTCCACATAGCATGGAGGGGGGAGCCTGCGTGCAATTTCATCCACTGCAAACCCCTTTGTAATACCACTGAGATCAAGGCATGCATCATTATGCTTTTTAGAAATAATTTCGTTCTTTACAGAAAATGAAGCGGACCACTGGCTGAGTTGAAGCAATTCTTTAACTTTTCGTGAAACTCGAACATCCTTTGGATCTGAACTATAACCTTGAGACAAGAGGTCCTTCCATATGTTGATCACTGCTCGTTGTTTCCGAGAAGTCTCAAGGTCTGCACTGCCGTCAAGAGAACCCGATGATTCTGATAAAGCGTGGGAAGAGCAATCGGCTGCTTTCAACTTGTAATGCGCTAGAATTGGAGCAATGGAAGGGTCAAAAGCACCTCTTGTGAGCTTTACAATTTCTTTCGAAGCCAAAACAACTTCTTTTAGCATATTTGACATCTTATGATGCTCCCCTACTTCCATCATGTTAACTTTGTTAATTTCACTGCTTGGATTCCAATTATTGAGGGTAGATTCCACTGCATTAAATACATCATTCACAGTTTCAGTTATCACATTTTCGCTAGTTCCTGTGGACGTGGCAACTTTGACCGAAAATGGCATTGAACATCTTACTCCAGAAACCTGCTTGAAAAGATCTGCAGTTTCTTCTAAAAGAGGTGGCGCAACAGGAAACTTGAAGTCAACGGAACCAACTATCCTACTAGTACGAGTTTCTCCATCTGGTGTAAATGGCTTAGAAGTCATGCTCTTCGAGAAAGTATCGTGCTATATGCATACTGTGGTGTTCTTGTATTTACCAAGATTTTCTATCCCATCTTCAATCTGGGCTTCTTTCGTTCGGCTTTCGGCTGCTTCTTCACATCAGTTCACATCATGACAATGGGGTTCTCATTTCTCATTGGAAAATAAACAAAAAAAAGAAAGGAAAAGAGAGAAGGAAGCGAATTATGCAATACGGTAGGTGAAGAGTAGGATTTTTCAGAATCATGCAAATTCAAAATAATTAATTCCTATGCGAAGCTAAAGGAAGATCCTAATACCTGTCCTTACCAGTGTAAAACCGTTACTGTTCTTCTTGCCTTTTACCGGGGTACAGTTTGCCAGATCAAATTACACCCCTCATTTTCACTTACAACAAATTGACTCCAATGG
>Ga0209712_10004232_pt1 | contig 11464 bp, 9 predicted proteins | sample ArcOceMetagenome_FD_187443 | JGI IMG/M metagenome (GOLD analysis project Ga0209712, IMG submission 187443) | Marine eukaryotic phytoplankton communities from Arctic Ocean - Arctic Ocean - Greenland ARC118M Metagenome (SPAdes) (version 2) | ecosystem: Environmental > Aquatic > Marine > Oceanic...
TATCCATGAACTACATGTGACTGGATTGACAGTACTCTCATTGTTTGTATTGCGGTAGTCTAAGTAACAGTCTACAGTACTTAGTATTTTCTTTCCCAGAGTATGCAGCATGGTCAATGTGTACAGCAGTAGTAGTACGCATACCAGGTGCAAGAATAACGAATAATACTGTAACACTCCGGCGCATCTTCAATCTCATCCTTCTCATTTTTTACTCATTTTATTTATTTACGCGCTATTATGTCCATCCCAAGTTGGGAGATTTTGTGAGCCAACCGATCTTCCCATACAAAGCCCCGCATGCTTTCAGGTCACCTCTCTACTCACTGGCACAAATTCCGAAAGAACCATCCACAATGGGGAAACGCAAGACAGCAAAGACCGGAGATAAGGCTCTCTACAATGCGCGTGATAAGTTAAGCAAGGAGGCAAAGGCATCTGTAGATCATGATAATATGTACAATGAGGTTGATCGCTATAATAACGCCAAAGATGAACTCCAGGACGATATGCTAACATTTGATCAAAAGGATGACTCTGATGAAGAAGGAATGCAAAATGATGTCCAGGGCGTCTTTGATCTAGGCCTCGATAATAGCGATGATGAAAGTGACAGCGACGATAGTGATGATAGCGAGGACGACGCCTCGCACGAGAACGAGTCATCTCCGCGCCGTCCGCTCGAAGCTCCAGCAGATGATGAGGACGATGATGATTCCATCGACGACTTTAATGATGCCGAGTCAGATGTACTCAACTGGGGGAAACGGAAGAGAGATTACTATCACGGTGACACTGCAGATCTTGAAATTATGGAGAAAACCGACGCTGTAGAAGATGCGGAACTAGAGGAGGAAGGTGCTAAAGAGATTTTAAAAGCAAGAATGGAAGGCATGACGGAGGATGATTTCATGCTCGATGATGATGACGACAGCGAGGATGAAGAAGTAAAAGAAAAAGAATCTAGCAATATCGTTGAAATGATGACTGGTGAAATGCAATCAACAAAGCGCAGAAAACTATCAAAACTTTCCAAGAAGGACAAACTGAAGCTAATGGGCAAGACGCATCCTGAACTTCTCCCACTTGTGTCGCACTTTCGTGATACAACTATCCGACCTTGCTCTGAAAAGACTTCGGTTGTGGTAAACGCCCTGAAAAATGAAGAGAATGCCGAGGTAAGTCATTTCGTGATTGTTCTGACTGTTTGCATCCATGATAGACCGTATTAGAAACCTACGGGTAAATGATACTACGGTAGAAAAGTGATGCTATATTGAAAAAGACCAAGTAAAAATTACTTGTTTCTTTTTGATGCCATTTTATCCTACGGGCGGGCCTTTACTCCATGGCTACACGCCTGCTTGATTGGCCACCAACATCTCCCCCCATGACTTCATTGCATCTATTCAATGATCTCAATAATCTTTCCCTATTACATTTCTAGGCTGTGGGTGCGACAAATACAGGTCTTCAATATCTGCTGACAAAGGCTATGATCCAAACTGCAACGGCCTTGAACGTGTGCCAGTATCTTATGATCAAAGCCGACCAGGCTTCATCTGCATTGAATGACGAAGATGCGAACGCCATTGATGGCGAGGATAACATTAAGAACCATCCAGTCATCAGTCGACTAAACCAACTGAATCACTTAGCTGATAAGCTTAATTCTAAAGTGGAGTCCAAGGTTGACGGTCTCGATACTCAATTTGAGAACCTTGTCAAGGCCTCTGCCTTGATGCAAGGCGTTGCCGACGAAGATGACGATACGTCAGAGCCCGGTGTTGAAGAAGCACATTCAGGTGAAGATTCCGAGATTGACTATGATGCCATGCTAGCAAAGGGTGATACGAAACCCGACGCCGGCAGCGATAGCGAGTCAACCGCATCTACATCGGACGACGATGAGGAGGAAGCAGCGATGCAAAAACGATTGATGAATGAGGCAAGATTTGCGCTTCGAAAGCAAGACGACGAAGAAAATCTTGAATCAGGTTCCAAGCGTAGTCGTAGACGAGCTCTTCCTTCCTTTTCTGATTTCGGCGACGAGGAAAATGCTGATGAAGCCGATCTTGCTGCCGCTGGAAAGAGTCTCGCTACAACAATAAACAGAATTTCTCAGCAATCCAAACCTGGCAAGAAATCAAGTGCTGCGCCTGAGGTCAATGATGATGTCGACGACGACCGCTTTAATAAAGGTCTTGCAATGATGGAAGCTGACTTAGGCGGCGACGACAAAGATGAAGATGATGATATTGACGCGGACAGTATAGATGATGAAGGCGATGATTTTTATTCCCAGATTCAAAAGAAGAGCCAGGCTAGGAAAGAGTTTAAGAAGAATCTTTATGCAGTTGCTCCCAAGTATCCTGGTATGGATGCAGAAATTGAGGGCGAGCGTGCGGTCGGTAATATGATTATGAAGAATCGTGGGCTTGTCGCCCACAAGAATAAGATCAATCGCAATCCTCGCGTTAAGAAGCGAGAACAATACCGTAAAGCTCTCATCAAAAGGAAGGGTGCTGTACGTGAAGTTCGTACGGATGAAGGCCACAAGTATGGCGGAGAAACAACTGGTATCAAGTCTGGTCTCAGCCGCAGTAGAAAGCTTGGAGTTAAGTAAACGGCGACTGTACTTTAAATTATATAATGCTGTTATTTTGCTGTCAAATTTATTTACTGATCATCGAGAGTCCAACGCCAGTTCTGAAAGTCGTTTTCACCTAAAATACCACCTCTAACGACGTATGCATTGTATGCGTCCATACGTTTCTTCATCAGATCAAAGTATTTAGCTTGATCCATGTTAAATGACCTACCAAGCCTTCTATTGCGGTCGATTTCATCAATCATAAGAATACCATTATACTTTCCAGCAGAAGTCATGGGATACAATTTTCTCATTTGCAAATGCAGCTCTATTTCCGTAGGAAGACTGGCATCTGGCCCAACAAATTTCTCATTACCGGTACCAAACTCATTCTCTACTGCGCCACCTCCAATTCTACCCTTCTTTCCAACTCTTCTATAATTCTTGTTTGGTAAATGCCACACAGTCAATTGTCCAAAATTCTTCATGGGAATCAATTGTTGTACATTACAATGACGACCCCCGTGCAACATTTGCGAACTCATCCAGACACGCTGCGTCCCTTCAGTAGGCTGGCCTGGATTATCTTTTTTTCCAGGACGCTGACGAATCTTATCAAAGTCACAACCTTTTCGCACCTTCCATGCTTTCAACAATTCACTGGTAGCCATGAACATTCCTTGGTGATGATTTTGCATCGCAACATAACGTCTCTTCACTTCTGGTTGCGGAGCAACATCTATCGATTTCCCAAAAAGTGGCTTCCAGAGGTGTTCCCAATATACTCTTGTCACATTTTCAGTTGCGTGACGAGTCTTATCGTCAATGATAATATCTGGCGGATAATTGTATTCATAGCGTACGATACCAACATTGTAATCTTCAGCTGGACTCTTACCAATGAGTTGTTCCACGCTTTTTGTTTCTCGGAGGTAGGCTTTAATTGTCGTTGGAGAAACTTTGATATCATCCTAGGAAAGCATACGGTTAGACTTTGTTTCAGGGTTTGTATCCGTTATAAACGTCATTGTATATTGAACTTACTTCAGAATATATGAACAGGTCGTAGTCATCAATCTTTTCATAGAACAGGTCTCGATGGCGATCTACTAAATTCAATCTCACCGCTGGCGACTGAACTGCGATTGTAATTGACATACCTTCACAAGATAATCTTGCATTCAGTAAATCAATGAGTGCAACTTTTGAAGAAAAACAAATGCAGCATTGCTCAAATTAGTAACATGTAACACTAAACCGAATGGATGCAGGTGTGTCATGCATTCATATTTAGATGGTGCATCATTGCCTTACCTGTATAAGGTACAACAGTGTGAATGTATAAATCAATCTTTGCTCCTGCAACGCATACATCCTGATACGAATCCAATACTTCTTCGAGGAGAGGAAATTGAGAGAAATCAAAGGATGCTAGCGCAACGAGAACACGAAGACCCTGCAATCCCTTGTTCCCAGTAACCTTTACTTGGCTTGCTGAAGGATGCACAAAATTGCTCTTTGCGGCGGTAATGGGCGTGACTCCCTCCTCGTGAGATTGGGAAATATGGGTATGTAGCATAACTACGGAACATAACATGCATCCAATCAGAAATGAGATTAGCATGGAGAGGAGATGCATAGGGGACCACCCTGACTTCTTCTTTGTCTTTTTTGATATCTTCATTTGACAATTAAAATTTGACGATCGTTTTGAATTAGATGAAGTAGCCCACCACCAGCAGTTACCAGTTGTGAATTGTTTTCCTTGTGGTGGACAACAACAGTGCTTGCAGAAGATTATTCAAGATGATGATTTAGAGTTTCATCCAGCCCTTAGCCATAATATAACGGGCTTCTTGACGGTCTTCTTGACCGTTAACGAACTTCCTTGAAAGTTTTGAAAGTTGTGTTAATAAAAAAAACGGTGGATACCTGTTTCCCTAATCCTAACAATCCAACACGGACGCTCACCACCACTAAACTTCACTTCCCACTTCTTATCAAACGCCTTTTTGAACAAGTGGAGGAGGACAAGACACAACCAACAAACCTCATATTCCATTCCAAGCATGAACAATTCTGCAGTTCTATTTGATAAAGAACATGTCAAATCTATCGAGCTTGCACATAGAATTCCACCTACGTCTATAGGTGTGAGGCGGACAAGACCTAGCTCCAAAGTAGTAATGAAAGAGCTCAAGAGTCAGCAACGCGCCAAAAAAAAACAAAAGCTTGATTCTAAGGACGATGCTCCACATGCCAACAACGACTCTGATGAAATTGTAAATGAATTTGATTATTCAACTGCGGGAGCTCAAACTGAATCGCGATCTTCCTCAAAGGCAACAGAGTCAGAAGTGCCAGCATCCAATTATTTTCAACTTCAACCTGACAGAGGAGAGATCCAGGAAGAGATTGATGAGATCTTGTCGGCTGATAGAGCGGCATATAACAACATCCCTGCATATCTAACGGCCCCAATGGTGACGTTGGCTCAGAAAAAGGGTCTTCTCGGGACAAAATCTCCCATTGAATCTAAATTGTGTGCGGACTTTGCTATTGATGATGAATTGGCACAGGAGTGGTGCCATGCCATCACAAAAGCCATGGCAGAGGCAGAAGAGGTGAGGGCAAAGGAAGACATGAGGCCAATGGCATACAAGCTAGTGCCTGAACCTTGGAAAAGACTTCGAGAAAGTTGCAAACAGGTTCCATCTGAAAATGCCATTAGCGATATAGGTACACTTGGCGAAGTTCAGAACACAGAAAATTATGTTGTGTATGCTGATAATATTCGTGCCAGGAAGGAAATGCTGGATGAAACGCACTCTATCTTTTACGATTGTCTGTACCATCAATTTTCCAACCTTCATATTTCGTGCGGGGCAAAATTTGGGAGCGATTACTTGCTGTACGACGGAAATCGAAAGGAGAGGCATGCGTTTGCGGGTGTTAGGATTTTAACTACTGAGATTGGACAGGATGGCCAAGTTATTTTTCCTTTACCAACACCTTATGATTTGCAGGGTTTTGTGCGATGCTTAAATACAGCAGGAAAATTAGCACTTTTGGCTACTGTCGTCACGCGTAATGAAGGAGAACAACGTGTTGTAGTTGTGGACCTTGCCCTAGAGAAGATATTGAGTGCCCCCACACATTTGAGAAAGCAAAATAAAAGCAAGGAAGCTAGAAAAAAGGTCGGAGAGAACCTTGCAAAGTAGAGAGGAAGAAAGAGCACTGATCATATTATTATCCCAATAAATAATTTTTGGAATATCGCACATTCGTGATCAAGGCAGCAACAAACAAAGGCGACAATTAGGCAGCAACCGAGAGAACAAGTTCTTTTCAAAACAGAAGGTTCCCAAATTTGACTGCAATCATGCGTCAAAACAAACGCCAAGAAGTAATGAGCGCTCGCAAGGTTGAGGTATTCACCCAGAACAGGCGTGCTGAAGAACAAAGAGTCAGAGATTTGCAACAGTACAGCAAGGAATGCCAACGCCTTAGCATCAATGCTAATAGAAGAGCGAGTGTGCCATCACAACGTAAACAAGAAAACGATGTTGAAAAGCGACAACATTTGGAGCAAGCGAGGAGAGAAGCAGCTTTGAAACATGCTGAAGAAAATATTATAGAGAAAGAAAAAAAGCAACGAGATATGGAAAGGGAAAAGCTTGAGCGGGAAATCCAACGCATCTGTGAATCCAGCGAGGAATTAAGAGAGCTTGAGCGAACAATTAAAATTGCTTACGTCAACAAGGAGCGGGCGGCTCAGCATCAAGAGACTTTACTTCTGAAGAAGGTTGATAGCTTTAGAGAACAAATTATTGAAGAGGAAATGGAGCAGAAGCGACAGGAGCTGATCCGAATTGAGGAAGAAAAGGAGATTGCAAGGAGGCAAAAGTTGGTTTCACAAAAGTGTGGGCTACAGGGTCAAATGAAAGAGCGCGAGGTAAGAAATTATGAATACGATATCCTCCTTTTCAGCGAGCTAGATTGGAAGGAAAATGATCTCATCTTTATTATCAAAATCGGTTTGCAGATACAACTAGAACAGGCCAGATTGGAGGCACTAAAAGACATGGAGATGGTAGATCAGGTGTTAGCACAAATAAACGAGGAGACCCGATCAGATGCTGAAAGAAAGAATAGTAAGAGGGAAGAAACTAAGGTAATCATTCGCGAATATCAAAATGAACGCGAAGAATACAAGAGATTGTTCGCTCAACAAGAAAAGGAGCAAGAAGACAGCATTTATGCATACGATCAAATGATGCAAGATCGAGAAGAAGAAAAACGACGCAAGGGTGAGGAACTCGATGCAGAGAAGAAACGGACGTGGAAGAAAGTTGCAGACGACGCAAAGAACTTTAATCGGTCGAGAGATGACTACAATGACTTGCGTGACTTGCTATGGGAGCAAGAACGACAAGAGCGCGAAAAGCAGGAAGAAGAAGAGGCGTTCAGGAAGAAGTTGCAACAGAGAGGAGAGTTGCTGCGCCAGAACCAAGAACAGATCGAGGCAAAGAGGGCACTCTTGGCCAAAATGGATGTCGAAGAAGAGGAGCTTGTCAAGAAAATGCTTGAAAAATTTGCTGCGGACGAATGTGAAGAAATGGAAAAACAACTTTGTGCAATCAAGGCCAAAGAGCAGTACGTTGAGGAAGCAAGTCTTCAAAGAAAAGAAAAAGAAAATATCTTCAAGCAGGAGAAGATGAGAGAAAAAATGGAGACTCAGAAGGCAGCTGAAATTGATGAATATAAGCAAGCAGTCATTGCTGCGGCTCGGCGGGCATTACTTGAAAAGCACCGATCTCAACTTGAGGGATTTTTGCCAGAATTAGATCGTCATAAGTAACAAATGCCAATCAAAATAAAAAGAAGTAAATCGTATCGTTGTTACTGTAATTTGAAATTAACATGTATTTTTTTCTATTTTCAAGTGACTCGAAACAACGATATATTTACATTTGCACTTCACAGACATACAAACAAAACTGAGGTGGCCTATCCGTTCCTAACGCATTGCTGCTGTATTATTTCACAAGCCCGCTATCGATTGATTACTGCTGTGCACATGCTTAAGGAATCTAGCAAGTTCCATAGGCGCAAACGACGCAGTCTGTATTTCGTCCTCGTTTTCGATGCGATGAAAGAGGTGACCGAGGTGACCTCCCTTCTCAGTTCTTGTGAGTTTCAATGGTGCAACACCACCTACTTCGCAGTCCTTCTCCCAGGGAAAGTAATCTGGGTTGAAAAACGGATCATCTGCTGCATTAATGACATAGGTTGGAACTGCAATTTTGTCTACAACCGGTAAGCTGGCACTCTTCTCAAAGTATTCGAACTTGTCTTTAAATCCGTAGAGAGGAGCAATCATTCCGTCTTCAATCTCAGCAATCGTAGTCGCATTCATGCACTTCCAGTAGTCAAATACATCTGTTTCTGTATTTCCGTCAAGAAATCTGTCTGTGATATATTGAACCTTTTTTTTCATAGATTTAAGAACGTTGCCAGCATATACAATCCTATTGAATTCGATATCAATGAGTTGCCTCCAGTGGAATTCCAAGGAGAAGGGCGCTCCTGAGACAGCCGCGCCTCTAATATTGTACTTATCAACTGCATCCATGCTCAAATCGCCTAAAAGCTTCATTGCAATATTAGCTCCTAACGAAAACCCAGTAACATATATGGGTCTTTTGTTTTCTTTATTTCTCTCTGTCCATTTATCCAAAAAGAGAATCATGTCTTGGGTCCATCCCCCGTGATATTGTAAGATTGTCTCATTGGGGTTGCCGCTGCAACCTCTGAAATTCACACATGCGGTATCCATGTTGATTCCAGCATATGCTCTTGCCATGTTTATACATAAAGAGGAATTCGAATTTGACTCCAAACCGTGGATGATCACTACCATTCCTTCTCCGCCGCCTTCAATTTCTGGATCTTTATATTTGTAGTCAACGTCGAAAAAATCTCCATCGGGAGTATCGAATCTCTCACGCTTATCCCAGAATTCGCATTCACTTTCTGTGGACTTGTTACCTGTCATGCTTGGCAGAGCGTCTAAAACAGCTTTTCCTACGGGAAGCATCTCTTGGAAAACATTCGACTTTTGAATGTAAGCAACACCTGGTTCATCTCGAATGAAGACCCCCAGAATGGTCTGTAGATGCGTGTTCTGAAGGAGTGGATGAGGATTGTATTCACTGGGAATAAATGAAGACGCAACAGGGATTCCTCGATTTTGATGCTCTCGAAGCCTTCTTTCAGTAACAACCTCTGGGTCGGGAACAGGTATGCTTACTTCCAAGCGGTCGGTTACTCGAAGACGATCGGTAAATCCAATCACTTGCTTACGAGCTTCTTCGATAAAGTTTTGTTTTGTAGAGCTGCCAGTAACAAGCTTTGAACCGGAGTTTGCATTTGGAGTAAACGCAATTGCAGGCTGTGAACAGAGCAACACAAATGCTGCGAGGAAGAAAGGAAGGCAAGTGTTCCTCATTCAATAGTTTTCTTGTGTGTGAATGTGAAGTTCTATTTATAACATGAACCAGCTTGTTGGTGGTTGCTTGGTTTGGAATGCTTTGTAAAAGAATTTCGAGATGAATGATGAATGTGTGTGAGGTGGCGGCGTCGTAGCGCAGGGATTATGCCTGTCAGAATGTCGAAAGGCATAATTTCAAAATTTACTTTATTTGCGCGCAAACCCCGTTTTCAAGTTTTTTAGAAAACACAATAATAGGTTATGCTACCAATTAAGGCAAAAGGCCCCTAACCTTACTTGTAGTTTTCGATGGTGATATCATACACCTCTAAGCAGAATCCGTACCTCCCTCCTGCCTCCTGTACACCACGTAGTCAGACTTTAATAAAATGAGACAAAGATACTTTTTTTACGACCTACTACTACTAGTTTGAAGTTGATGTCATTTTTTATTGATCGTTAGCTCAGTAGTCATAAAAATAACAATCATGAGGATCAACTTTGTTTGCGCCAGTGCCATACTTGCTGTCCAGAGCACCCTTTTCACTCTGTGCGAAGGCAGCCAGGAGCGTCCATTCGGAATTTCTCATCCATTGGCAGCCCCGGTTATCCATCGAGGTGGAGGAAAGATCGACGATGTAGCAAAATTTGTTAAAAATAAAAAGGAAGCCGTTGAAGACCTCAAGAGTACAGCAGATAAACTCGTGAAGTTGAAACGTGGGAAGGATGCAATTTTAGACTTGAAGCGCAAGAAGGATACAATTGTAGACTTGAAGCGCAAGAAGGATGCAATAGAAGACGCTTTGAACGATGAAGATTTCTCTATCGCAGCTTATCTAGCTGGACGTATGAAAACATCTACTGCATTCAAGGGCGTAGTCGACCGTCTCAAGTCTTCTGATCGCTTTCCTTACTTGGTCTCTTTGGCAATCTCCGCTGTGTATTTTTACTACTTTAATTTCACTCCTCCTCCAACATGCAACAGTTACGTTGACGGATTTTGTGTTAAAGGAATTACAGGAATCGCTCCAGCTCGTAAATGCCTTGGAGGAAATTCGCACCTTTGGGCTTGGCATGAAGATATTATCTTTACCATTATTTCTGTCATTCTGCCATTCGCAAGCAAAACACAATTTCCACTAGCTACTAGGATCAGCACTCCTGCCATTATTTTTGGACACGGGTTCCTCCACAAGTGGATTTCTTCAAAGGGTTGCTCAATCGTGGATCCAGCTATGGTCGAAATGGGCGAGAAATTCTACTCGGCCTTTGTCGTAGCATTGACTGCCATCATGTTTTTCGGATTCAGCAACCTCCCAGGGAAAAGGCCTACGCTCTTCATTCTGCTCGAGGTGCTTGGAATCTCTTACGGTATCATCAGCCAGTCCTTAGCGAAGGTTGCTGAAGGTAATGCTATCGCCATGCTTTTCCTCTCTACTCAGCTTATTGTATCCTACCTTGGTGCATTTCACCCTGGCGCCCAGAGTACCAAGATTGTTGGGCAGACATTCATTTTCCCCTGCCTTGTGTCCCTGCTTGAATATCTCAAGTGTGATTGGTTTAACACAATTGGTAAGTGCATACATATACCTTGAGAAATATACACTTTATCGTTACACTCTTTACAGCCGAAATTAACTTCCATACACGTGAATCGCTACAGGTGGACATTTCTGGTATGATTTCTTTCTCCACATTTCTGTAGTTTCAACATTTTTGCCTGGCTTGGATCTTTTGGACTACATTCCTGGATTGAAGAAGAACGAAAAGGTGGAATAAACATTTGTTAATTATGGACCACTTATGTAACGAAGCAAACAAGCATTGGCATGGATGTGCAGGAGCTGAAAGAAACAACCTAAAACTAATGAATTACTTTTTTTAAACAAATTTGAAAATGACGATGATGATTTTTTGATCGATGCAACAGCTCTCTTATAACCTCTATAACCGCTACCCTACAGACCGTCTAAGTGATTACTATAACTCTATAACCTATAACTGTTGTGAAAATGAAAAATGAATTTTCGAATTTGCCGCCAGAGGTCAGGCTCAGAGCCGTTGAGACGCTTCGCGAACTTTAGATTGCTCAGAACAAAGGTTCTTGTTGAAGACTACTGTACTATAACACGAAGGCGTCATCAGTCGTCAGCATAAATAACAGGCTGCAGGCACAATTCACATGACAATACAACGGTTGTGGAGCACTGTCCCTATTTTTTCTAGGAATCTCATCAAATGTGGAATTATTGCATCTTCGACGAATGAAAAGATTTCACAAGATTCAGTTGCAACTTTTGAGAATTATTGTTCCTCGAAGAATCATGCTACTGGGATTGAAACCTCACAATCTCTTCCTTCGACAAGATCAAGAAGAA
>Ga0209712_10004235_pt1 | contig 11454 bp, 11 predicted proteins | sample ArcOceMetagenome_FD_187443 | JGI IMG/M metagenome (GOLD analysis project Ga0209712, IMG submission 187443) | Marine eukaryotic phytoplankton communities from Arctic Ocean - Arctic Ocean - Greenland ARC118M Metagenome (SPAdes) (version 2) | ecosystem: Environmental > Aquatic > Marine > Oceanic...
TCTTTGGCTTATTTTGTCATCCTCTGTTGGCAGCGGTTGCTGAATATCAGGTTCAGCTTAAGGATCATCTCTTTTTCCCATCACAGATCACCATTCCTGCAAACCAAAAAGTCAAACTAGTGATCGATAATCAAGACAACACACCGGAAGAATTCGATAGTTTTTCATTGAACCGAGAGAAGGTTATTTTTGCCAATCAAACAGCAAGCATATTCATTGGTCCACTAAAGCCTGGTAAATACGAATTCTTTGGCGAATATAACCCCAACACTGCCCGCGGCACTGTGATTGTAGAGCATCCAAAGCAGGAGGCGCCAGGTGCTAATTAATACGGTTATTTTATTTTTGCGCGATGCATTACCGATATTTGTACTGGTTGTTTATTTATATGTTCACCTGCCAGCAAGCAAGTTATGGCTATTATTGTGTCTTTTAGCAGGTGCCCTTTTAAGCCTGATATACATCAATCAAATCCATGTCATTGGTCAATGGTTTGATGGAAAAGGCATTGAATTATCTTTGTGGCTATGTCAGTTGTTTGTCTACCTGTTAGCCCTCGTTTTAGCCTATGGAATAAAACCTAGTCAGCATTCGAATAAGATTTTTTTGTATTCGGTAGCGGGCTTAATGGTCAACCTAACCTTAGTATCAAAAGGCAGTAATTTCATTTTGTACTTTGATGGCTATTTGAACCAAAGCAATGTGTTGCAATCCATGTTGCTTGGCACATTTTTAGGTCTAGGTATTTGCCTAAGTTTAGCTACATTACTGTATTTAGCCGCACAGTGGTTAAAACAACAATTAGGCCCATGGGCAACATGGTCATTAATACTTGTTTACGTTACTGGTCAACTCGTCAACGCATTACCTTTATTGGCACAGGTTGATCTTATTGATGCATCAGCCACCGCTTGGAGTAGTCAAAATTTCGTTAAAAATGAGTTTGAATTGGGTCATTTATTTAACGTTTTATTTGGCTATCAGGCAGCACCATCTATTACTCAAGTATTTGTTTATGTTCTTGCTTTACTGATCCCATTAGTCATTTTTTATTGGCTTAAGCCAAATTTAGCTTCCCACTCAGGTAACAAACTATGACAGCCTTTTATCGTGTGTCCGCTGTGCTTTTATACTGTCTATTTTGCACGTCAATAAGTTGGGCTGACGGCATTCCAGTCGACAAAGTTTATCATCCATATGTATTAGCGAATGAACGGGAAATAGAATGGCGATTTACTTCTAGGAAAAATGACGATGGCAATGTTTTGGCTCAGCGTTTTGCCTACGGACATGCAGTTTCAGAATACCTGACTATCGAAGCTTACATAGTGGGAGAAAGAGACGAAACCGGCGATTTTGGTCTGCAAGCCTTTGAAATAGAGACTCGTTGGATGTTAACTGATCAAGGAGAGTTATGGGCAGATTGGGGCTTGTTATTTGAACTTGAAAAACAACACAAACAAGACGCTTACGAGTTTACCAGTGGGCTGTTATTCGAAAAAGAATTTGCTCAAACCAGTTTAACTATCAACGCACTGCTAATTTATGAATGGGGTAAAGACATTCAAAATGAATTTGAAACAGAATTTAGACTCAAATATCGCTATCGGTACTTACCTTCTTTACAACCTTCTATCGAAATTTACACTGGTGAGGATTTTGTTGGTGTTGGCCCCGGCTTCATGGGGGTTCATAGATACGAAGGGCAGAAACAATTAAAATGGGAATTAGCCTTTATTGCTGGGCTAAACGGCGACTCTAAAGATCACACACTAAGGTTTGCCCTCGAGTATGAATTTTAACTAGAGCAATCAACATAAGTAATTATCCACATCTGGCCTAAAAGCTGCTTTCTCATATCTTAGACCTGAAGAGATTTTTCCTAAGGTAACTTAGTAAATCCCTGCGGCCCCTTTAAAAACAAGCTAAGGATAAGATATGAGTGGATTAACATCTCGCAAAAACGCAATAACTGAAATCACTAACCGTGCACCAATAGTGTGTGATATGCCTGGATCCTTGAACAAAATATGGGCAACAGACGTATTTAGTCTCGCCGCAATGGAAGAGGCGTTATCAAAAAATGCCTTTAAAGCCATCAAAAAAACGGTCCAAACGGGTGCTCCTCTAGATAACGCAACAGCAGACATAGTGGCTGCAGCAATGAAAGATTGGGCCATGACAAAAGGTGTTAAATTCTTTTCGCATATTTTCTACCCAATGACCAACATTACGGCTGAAAAACACGATGGGTTTATCATCACCAATTCTGATGGCGGTGCGATTACTGAATTTACTGGCAGTTTATTGATTAAGGGGGAGCCAGACGGTTCTTCATTCCCTAATGGTAGCTTGCGTATGACCAACGCAGCCAGAGGTTATACAGCTTGGGACCCAACCAGCCCGGCATACGTGATGCATACTGCTAACGGGGCCACTTTAATGATCCCCAGTGTATTTATGTCTTGGACAGGTGAAGCCTTAGACAAAAAAATCCCTTTATTACGCTCAAATAAAGCCATGGATAAAGCGGCTCAAAGAGTATTAAGTTTAATGGGTGAAACCGACATAGCCACACTCAATTCAAGTTGTGGTGCCGAGCAAGAGTACTTTTTAGTAGACGAACACTTTGCTAACGCACGTCCCGACCTATTATTGGCTGGGCGAACTCTGTTTGGTGCACCTCCTGCTAAGGGGCAACAATTTGATGATCACTATTTTGGTGCAATCCCGGCCAGAGTCCAAGTGTTTATGCAGGACTTTGAAAACAAGCTCTACCGTTTAGGTATTCCAGCTAAAACTCACCACAATGAAGTGGCACCCGGTCAATTTGAAATCGCGCCCTATTACGAAGCAGCCAATGTTGCCGCCGATCACCAGCAACTGTTGATGACCCTAATGAAAAGCACAGCTAAAGAGCATGGCTTTTTATGTTTATTGCATGAAAAACCCTTTGCTGGAGTGAATGGATCAGGCAAACACGTTAACTGGTCTGTAGGCAATGCAACGCAAGGTAATTTACTCGACCCCGGCAGTACGCCTCATGACAACCTCAACTTCTTATTGTTTTGTGGTGCAGTCATTCGTGGTGTTCACTTACATGGACCGCTATTAAGGGCCGTTATCGCCTCTGCAGCAAATGACCATCGCTTAGGCGCTAACGAGGCGCCACCAGCGATTTTATCTGTCTATTTAGGCCATCAACTAGAAAGTGTTTTTAACGATATCAAAGATGGTAATTTATTAGAAAAAGCCAAAGGTGGCTTAATGGATCTTGGTTTATCACAAATCCTTAAGTTCGAACGAGATCCTGGCGACCGAAACCGCACCTCACCTTTTGCCTTCACCGGTAATCGTTTTGAATTCAGAGCGGTAGGTTCATCGCAATCTGTATCAGGCCCACTAGTTGCCATGAATACCATGTTAGCGGATTCACTCAATTGGATAGCCGAAAAACTTGAAGCGGTAATGGCCAAAGGAGAAGACCAAACGGCGGCTGTTATCACAGTATTGCAAGAGTTAATGGAATTACATGGAAATGTGATCTTCGGTGGCGATGGTTATTCAAGTGAATGGCATAAGGTCGCAGTGGAAGAACGCGGTCTGAAAAACATCCCCACCAGCGCCGATGCGTTGCCTGCTTTCAAAGAAGAATCTGTGGTGAAGCTGTTTGAATCAACTGGCGTGCTTTCACCTGCAGAGCTTGCAAGTCGATTTGAGGTCTATTCTGAACAATACATTTTATCCATTGAGATGGAAGCAAACCTGGTTATCGGCATAGCCAATACTAGAATATATCCAGCAACCATAGAGTATCTAGATAGCCTTTCTAGCGCTGCGACTAATCTTAGTAATCTAAATATTACCATTAGCCATAATAGTATTGATGAAATTGCCGCCGAAACAGACGCCATGATGGCTGCCGTTGGCAAACTCAAAGATGCATTAAGTGTGGAGGGGTTTGACAGCACTGAAGCGCATATGCACCATTGTGCAGATAGCTTATGTCCGCTTATGTTAGAAGTGCGTTCCCATGCAGACGCATTAGAACTAGTCGTTGCTGATGACTTATGGCCCTTACCTAAGTATCAAGAAATGTTATTTATTAAGTAAGCCATAACCTGCTAACAGACCAAAAGAAAAAGAGCATCGGCTCTTTTTCTTTATTTGGCCCTGCTAACTGATAAACTTATCCTTTAATCAATCAGCAAACGTTTATTGGGTCATACAACATGAAAGCCTGCGCCTGCCACATTTTAGTCAAAGATAAAGCCCTAGCCGAAAAACTTAAAAGCCAACTCGACAAAGGTGGAAACTTTCACCAGTTGGCCAAAAAACACTCTACCTGCCCCTCTGGCAAAAAAGGCGGTGATTTAGGTGAGTTTAGCCCCGGCACTATGGTTAAAGCGTTTGATAATGTGGTATTTAAGAAAGAAATATTAACAGTTCACGGCCCCGTCAAAACCCAGTTTGGCTTTCATTTAATTAAGACGCTTTATCGTAACTAGCGATAACACCAAAATTTCACACCCTGTTCTTCTAAAAAAGCCTCCGCGTTTGCACCCTGTAGCAAAGCTAAGGTAGCCAATAACCCCGCTTGAATACAATGGGGGGCTGCAACAGTCACCGATCTAGCCGCATTTTCAATAGGGTATCCCGTTTCAGGGTTTAGGATGTGACTGTAACGTTTACCCTCTTTTAATAGATAACGTCTGGCGTCGCCACTAGTGGCTAATCCGCCACTGGTTATTTTTAGAATATTAGTAGCATTTTTGTCATCATCTTCAGGACTTTCAATACCAATATGCCATGGCTGCCTATTTTGTCTTGGGCGGGTCACTTGAATATCACCGCCAAAATTGACTACTACAGATTTTTTTGATGCATGCTCAACACAAATCTTTGCCACACAATCTACGGCATATTCTTTGCCAATACCGCCGAAGTCCAACTCCATACCTTGGTTTAGTGTAATTGAAGACTGATTATATTTAACTTTCTGCCAACCGAGATAGGGCATTAACGCATCTACCACTTCAGAGGGTGGTAGATTATCTGAACCATCAAATTTCCATGCCTGTCGTAATACACCAGAGGTAACATCAAACATACCGCCACTTAAATAAAAACAACTATTAGCGAATTCCAACAGACGAAAAACCTCGTCATCAATAACAACCGGTTTACCCTGACTATGATTGATATCGGCCATAAGATTGTTCGACAAATAGCGGCTAAATTTCTGTTCTATACGTTTGGTTTCTCTATAAGCGAGGGAAGTGAGATGGTTGGCAAGTAACGGATCTTGCGTTTCCATCAAAAGCTCACATGGACTTGCCATAGCAGAAAAGCGACCAATAATATGGTCACTTTTTTGTTCTAGTATAAAATTACTAACTGACAAAGGTTGCCCTTAAAATCAAAATCCCACTTTAAAAGCTATAGCTAACTTGTGCAATCACTGCTTTCAAGCTTGGATACAAGTCGAGTTGTTGCAACGCACCTGGCTCGTCGAAACCAGCATTTTTAGGATCTTGCTGATAATATTCCAATCTAAATGCCCATTCGTTGCCACTAGGCATCTTCATTCCATATTTTAGGCCTATGGTGTAGGCGGTCATTTCGCCTAAACGATAATCTGCACTGGCAAAAGTAGGCAACGCTGTGCCTTCCAATAGAAATGGCTGATAAAACTCCGCAGCACTTTGTTGGTAATACCTAAAATGTGGCTGAATATAAGTATTGTCGCTCAAGTTAAAGCGCAATCTAGAATCAATCGTGTGCGAATTAATGTCCCAATCATCGGTGGCATATCGATAGGAAATATCCGCAACCCCGCTATCCAGCGCATACTTTGTTTGCCAATAGAAATTATGTCGAGTGCGCTCTGTTGGCCTGTCTTCATGCACTAACGCTTGCGTTAACCCTTGGTCGTTAACCACACTTAAAACCTTAAAGGGGTCGGTGTGATAGCCATCAGACATAGAGAAGCCATAGTTAAATTGCATCAGCATGCGGCGATTGATAATTTGAGTCACACCAATCATCAAATCTACCGTGCTTTTATCGTCTGTACCCTCTTGCCTTGTCGCATCAAAAACAGCTTGATAGGCTTCTTCATTAGCAAATTGCCCCTGGTCAATAACCATTTCAGAAAATGCTACAGGTCGTCCACCTTCGGGATCGATAGTATCAAAAGCTAAAGATAACCCAGCAGAAACCGTGGTATTTTTCTGATTAAAATCTTTGGCAAGAGAGCCGTTAACTGCAATAGACAGATAATCATATTCTTTTGAAAGATGCACCCCTGTGCTGCCGCGCATATCGTCCCCAAGAGGTTGGGTCCACTGCGCTTCAAGTTGCACACGGGTATCGTGAAACGTGTCATCTAAGGGTGTTTCGCCAGCAGCAACAACATACTGCCCTCTGCCCGATGGGCGAGTGTAGGTTTGAGCGTTTGGCTGTGCTACAGCACCAGATGCTGAAGCACCAGTTAGTGAGTCAAGGATGATTTTTCCAGAAAAAACATGCTCATCACCAAAGTCTTTTGAAGCCGAAAAAACACCTTCCACAGCGGTAACTCTATCTGTTTCACCGTAATACAGTAGAGCCGCATCCATTTCCCAAACACCTTCATCGGCTTGAGCGACTGGAACGGTGCCTAGTAGTGCACAAGTTGCAGCAGCAAGTGCAGTATTTATATTGGCTGTTTTTTTCATTTTGCTAGTTAAGGGATTTTTCGATGTTAATTGCATCCACAACCTCCACCAGCAAAAGCACGGCCACCACTGGTGGCTTCCTTACTAAAATAGATGTGGTCATCTAAACCCAAGTCGTTACCTTCAGAGTCTAAGGCCATTTCATCTTTGGCCAATAGGTCGCGCTCCCAAGGTTGTACACCTAAATTGGCGCAGCCAACTAATTGCACACAAATCAGTGCCAAGGTGATTTTGATAAGTTTGTTTCGCATCATAAGTTAGCCCTTTTCATTTAAAAGTATGAGTATTTCTTGTTCGTATAAGGACTCTTTTTTGGTAAAAAATCCTTTGTGAGATTTGCGCAACAGGCCTGCTCTATCAATCAGATAACTACTAGGCATACCGATGAGTTTATAACCGCTGGCTATATTGCCTTGTGGATCGTAAATAATGGGAATGTCAGCTGGGACTTTATCTAAAAACACTTTGGCTAAGGCAAGATCACTGTCTAGATTGACTGCAATAATTTGTAGACCTTGAGGACCATATTTTTGCTGCATCTTGTTCATCCAGGGAAAGGATTTTCTACAGGGCTTACACCAACTTGCCCAAAAATCGAGATAAACGACCTTACCTTTGAAATCAGATAATTTGTCGGGTAACTGATCGACAGATATCGCAAAGTCGGGCGCTGGCAACTGCTGCGCAAAACCTAATGATAACGGTGAAAAGCTGAAAAGAATGAACAGCATACATAAATGGAACTGACGCAAAATATTAACCTTCTAGAGAATATGCAGACATTCTAGAAGCTGAATCTTAAGTAAAACTTAAAGTTTAGTTAACACAAAAAAAAAGCTCCCTAAGGAGCTTTCTAAAATATGTTGGTAAGCGGGTTGTTATGAATCTAGAGAACCACAGAAACGATAACCTTCACCATGAATTGTCACAATCAAATCATCGGCATTAATTTCTGACTCAAAGTGTTTACGGATGCGACGAATAGTCACATCAACCGTGCGGTCATTCGGGCGTAATTCACGGCCAGTCATTTCCATTATCAATTGTTCACGTGTCAGAATTTTACCTGGGTTGTTCAAAAACAGGTGTAAAGCTCTAAATTCACTTCGTGGCAAGCGAAATTCTTTACTACTAGGGGAAGTCAAACTACGGCTATCGCTGTCTAATATCCAACCATTGAAGCTGACTCGACTTGGTAGGTCATCATCTTCGTTACTGTTATTTGTGCGGGCCAATAAATTACGAGCACGTATAGTTAGTTCACGAGGATTGAAGGGTTTAGTTAGGTAGTCATCAGCACCAATTTCTAGACCTAAGATTCGATCTACATCGTTGTCTCTACCGGTTAAGAATATTAAACCAATATTTTTACGGCCGCGCACTTCGCGTGCCAAAATCAAACCATTTTTACCGGGTAAATTGATATCCATAATAACCAGGTTGATGGTGTTGTTTTCGAAGATGTCATGCATCTGTTCGCCATGTTCGGCTTCAAATACATTGTACCCCTCTGCTTCAAACAAGCTTTTAAGGGTGGTACGTGTGACCACTTCATCTTCAACAATTAATACGTTAGGAGTCTGCATATTTCACGCCTGGTTAGGAAATTGTGTAAAAGTTTATCAGAAAATATCTAAAATTCAGGGTTTTATCTAGATAAAGTTGTATATATATATGCATTTACATAAAGGAACCGCTATGCACTTTGTCGATATCAACTTTTTTGATTGGGAAAAGAATTCTAAACTGAACGCCCTGACCTTCTTCACTGACAATAGAAATTGAACCGTTCAAGGCTTGTGTCACTAAGTTATAAACTAAATGCATACCTAAGCCACTCCCCCCTTGACCACGTTTGGTGGTAACAAAAGGGTCAAAAATACGCTTGCGTAAATGTTCAGGTATTCCTTTACCGTTGTCTTTAAATTCGATACTGACCTTAGTTTCATCGACAGATTCAATGGTAATATCTATTTGACCTTTATCAATGTTTTCAAAACCATGAATGATAGAATTCATTATTAAGTTGATCATAATCTGATTAATCGGCCCAGCTTTAGATTCAACTATTAAATTATCTGCACAATGCACATTGATTTGATGGCTTACCTTTTTTAACTTAGGCCGCATCGACATTAATATTTCGTCCATCAATTTGGCAAAAGAGAAAACGCGATTATTTTCCGAAGATTGGTCAACAGCGACTTGTTTAAAACTGGAAATTAGCTCGGCGGCCCGATTTAAGTTGCGATAGATAATATTAAGGTTTTCTTCCCCCTCAGCAATAAACTTTGATAAAGAACTCGCTTTTAGGGTTTTATCTTCAAAAGCTTTACGCATATCAGACAATCTATCTAACATCATAGTAGAGGCCGTAACACCAAGACCAATCGGGGTATTAACCTCATGTGCAACACCGGCAACCATATCGCCCAAAGATGCCATTTTTTCGTTTTGCACCATTTGACGTTGAAACTGGTGAAGTTTTTCTAAGGTTTGGATCAATTCATTATTGGCTTCTTTTAAAGCCATAGTGCGTTGCTGTACTTTTTCTTCCAAACTTAAATTTAATTTAACTTGCTCAGATTCTGCTTTGGTTTGCCGCTCCATATGTTCTTGGGTGCGTTGTAACATGTTGTTGAAAGCTTCACCCAAAATATCTAATTCTTTAGTACCGTGCAGTTCTGCTCGCGTCGAATAATCTCTTTGCCTAGAAATGCGTTGCACCAATTTGACCAAAATATTGATAGGGGCGGTAATCGCGCTTTGTAGTTTTAAAGTAAAGAAAAAGCATATCAACAGACAAACCAACAATACACTCACGGTGATCATTATTGAGTTGGCAATCAGGTTTTCCAACTCATCTGCTGACGCACGTAAATACACGTAGCCCAAGACCTCTCCATTATCACTAATAGGCCGAATTATCTCTATCACACTACCCGTCATTTTAGGTTGAGCCAGTGCTTGTACTTGATCAAACTTGGCATTAACCGGCGCTATGCCTTCTTTATTGTAACTAGCAAAAAAGTCAGTGGTGTTCTGATCAATGATTTTGTAGATATGCACATTTTCAATTAGCTCGGATGCGGCCAAAGTTTTGAGGTTTTTCTGTTCAACCAAACCCTCATCTCTAATCATGTATTCTAAAGCGCTGCTACCAATCATCTCGGCAAATATTAAAACGTCTTCTTGCATAGATTGTCGATAATTGCTGATTTGACTATACAAATTGATACCGGATGACAGAATCAATGACAAAGATGTGATAGCCATAACTACCCAAATTATCAGGCTTTTAATCGATAAAAACTTAGTGTCTGAAGCCATATTACTTGCAACATATTCCTTGGTCTGACAACTTGTCATTGATGATATTGATACAAAAACGTTCAAATTGAAACTAATAGACTGAATTTACTATTTTTTAACTTACACAGATAAATTAGTTGCTGATTAAAGTTAAAATATCTTGCTCACTCAACTGGTATTTTTCTGCAATCCGCCCAAGAGTAACGTGTTGATCTACCTGGTTACAGTCTTTCTAAACGCTTTAAGATCGCTTAAACAGATACAAATAACACCCCCTTTTTCTACATCCAATAACGCCACAGGTAATGCAGCCTTTTTATAAATAAGATGCGGACAAACATTTTGCCTTTCTGGTGCTTGTAAACATTTAGATTGCAATGCGTAAGCGACTGTTGTTAGTCCAACCAACAATAAACAACACAACACAAAACAACAATCTTGTTTTTCATACTTTTTTCTAGCTCAGATATAGGGATTGATAATCTTCTGCAGCAGCTTCCCAAGTAAAACGGCTTTGCATCGCTCGCTGTTGTGTTACTTCAAAAGCCTTAGGCGCTTCATGATAAAACAGCAAAGAACGTTGTATACATGATAACAAGGCGCTGCTATCAGGTTCTTCAAATACAAAACCAGTGGCATTGTCTGGATCATCTGCTAAATCTAACACGGTATCCTTAAGCCCACCCACTGCTCTGACAATAGGCAAAGTACCGTACGCCAGGCTGTACATTTGATTCAAACCACAAGGTTCAAACAAAGAGGGCATTAAAAAGAAGTCACTACCGGCTTCAATCATGTGGGCTTTACGCACACTAAAGTCTTCAACAAAGGCAAATTTCTTGGGGTATCTATCAGCCACTTCTCTCAAAAACAAGCTTATTTGTGGGTCGCCCGTTCCGATAATCGCCAGTTGCACATCATGTTGCATCAATTTATCTAACATTGGTAAAATAAAGCCAAAGCCTTTTTGATCAGTTAAACGACACACCATACCAATGATAGGTACGCGATTTTTTTTGGGTAGTTTTAACTCTTTTTGTAACTCAGCTTTGCAGGCTTTTTTGCCCGATAAATCATCTCGGTGATATTTTTTTGCAATATGTGGGTCATTAACAGGATCCCATTGACTATAGTCACAACCATTTAAAATACCCGACATGTCACTGCGCCTGTTCTGGAATTCATTGAACAAGTGATGAGAACCTAGAGGTGTTAGTAGTTCTTGGGCATAGTTAGGACTAACTGCGTTAATTTTATTGGCGTAACGAATGCCCATACGCACAAAATTTAACGCACCGCCATCCAACTGGCTGTGTAATCTATAATGAGGTTGTAAGTAAGCAATATCACTGAATTGATGTGTGCCTTGGTAAGCACCATTGTGTATTGTGAAAATTGTTTTTGCTTGTGAAAAAAAGCCTGA
>Ga0209712_10004238_pt1 | contig 11452 bp, 8 predicted proteins | sample ArcOceMetagenome_FD_187443 | JGI IMG/M metagenome (GOLD analysis project Ga0209712, IMG submission 187443) | Marine eukaryotic phytoplankton communities from Arctic Ocean - Arctic Ocean - Greenland ARC118M Metagenome (SPAdes) (version 2) | ecosystem: Environmental > Aquatic > Marine > Oceanic...
AGGCTCACGCAAGACAGAAAAGAAAGATTGGATGAAATAGGATTTGTAAGGTTACAGCAGCTGTCTCATCGAAGTTATGATTTTCCCATGTCAATATTACTAACTGCTGCCTTTCCATTTTCCTATCCAGGTTTGGTCTCTGCGGTCCATGAAGAATGAGGAGCACTGGGAAGAAATGTTTACAGAACTTCTTCAATACAAAGAAAAGCACGGAAACTGTACTGTTCCTACTCGCTGCGACAACAAAAAACTTGCAAAGTGGATCGAAACGACCCGGTCCGAATATGCAAAATTGAAAAGCATCAATGATCCATCAACGGGTTTGACTAGGCTGATACCAAGCTCAAAACTTCCAGCATCAAAGATAAACAGATTAGAAGAGGTCGGTTTCGAATGGAGGATAAAAGGCAAGACCAAACGCAAGCCAGCTGTGGGAGTTACAGAACGCTTGATCCACGCCAGTGTCATCGAGTCTTCCAATACACCTGCTAACAGAGTAAGCACAGAGCAATCTGCTCGAAAGGAAGCACGCCACGAGAATAAACAGCAGTGGAATAATATGTTTGGGGCTTTGGAAGGGTACAAGTCAAAATATGGAGACACTAAAGTTCCCAAGCGATACAAAGACGATAAACAATTGGGGATTTGGGTTGATACTCAGCGTTCTCAGTACAAAAAACTCCAACAGAAAATTGCGAATGGAGAAACAAATGCGAAAAGTAACCGACTGACAGAAGATAGGATACAGAGACTGAATGAAGTTGGTTTTGTATGGTCCATTAGGGATGACTGGCAAACTCATTACAATGAGCTTGTGAAGTATAAAAGTCTTCATGCTCATTGTAACGTTCCTGCACGCTATACATTAAACAATCGCTTGGGTATTTGGGTGACTTCACAGCGTCAGCAATTTAAACTCCGGAAACAAGGAAAGCCTGACACCCAGACAAAACGATCTATTTCACTGACCGAAGAGCGTATCAAGCTACTGGACGATATCGGGTTTTCGTGGTCACTGCGTTCAAATGCTACCATAGCCGAGAATTGGCAGGAGAACTTTGGTCAGTTGTGCACATTCAAAGCGCAGTTTGGCCATTGCAATGTACCTCCAAAATATGAGCCTAATAGATCCTTGGGAGCATGGTGCGGATCTCAAAGATCATCCTACAGGCAATATACGAAAGCGAAAAGTAGTGGGCAAAGTATTGGAAACATTGCCATAACTGAAGACCGCATAGGGAAGCTAGAGGAGATCGGCTTTGATTGGACCAATCGTAAAGATGAAGCAATATGGAAGAAATTCCTCGAAGACATTCGAGCATTCAAAGTGACTTATGGCATTGATTGTCCTGTGCCTTTTGATTTCAAAGAAAATCCATGTTTGGGTACATTCGCGCAAGCGCAACGTGCACAAAGAGTTCTGTATGATCAGGGTAAATCGTCCTCTTTGGACGCGTCAAAGATCGCCGAGTTGGATTCCCTTGGGTTTTGCTGGAACGACCGTGAAACATTTGAACAAGAATTCAGAAATATTGACGACGTTTTCGATCATGAAATGAGAGAAGCACTTGAACTGAAGCCAAGTGCTACCGACACCGATACCGATGCCCACCTTAATGCCTTCTATCCGCCAATGACATACGAAGATCAGCATCGTCTTCCTATTGATCATAATCCAAGATTGTGTGATCATAACGAGGCAGACACACCAATACAGGTAACCAATCCTTGTGACAGTGAGCAGTATATCATTTCTCACCCAGGAGGCGAAGGGAATTTCGAAGCTACAGAAATGACTGATAATATTCCTGTGGATTCTTGTATTATCGATGGTCTACCAGAGAATGACCAGCCTCAACAACACACAATCGACTTCCATGAGCATATCCAAGCAGAGGACGAAAGTATTGACTCAAACTCTCAGAGAGAATTCGAATAATATACAATTTGAATACTTAGTGATTTTATAACTGTATCATTCATATGAAACAACACTCACAGTCAAAAGGGCAATCTTTGCTTGTGCCAAACCCTTTTTTATTGAACAAATGAGCCTTGAATACCTTCACACCTTCCTCTTTCCTTCCGGTAAAACCTTCATTGTCGAAAACTCCACCAAGACCATCATTGACCCACTCACTCTGTTGTAAACCTGCGACATCTGTCTTATCCCCAGAGAGAGCCATCTTCTTGGCATTTGCCGCAGTACTTGGACCCGCAGAAGCATTTTGCTGGAAGAACTTTCGCTTCTCGTCGTCTAGTCTCTCTTCTTCTTGCTGCGTCTTCTTCTCGTCTGCAACCCTCTCCTTTTTGGAAGCAAATAGATCATCTATATCAGCGAGACCCGACTTCTTGTTGACTTTGACTTTGTCGGGATTGTCGCTCTTGATTGCTTTTGGTTTCTTGTCATCGTCGCTCGTTTTTGCAGTCTCATCAGTTCTCTTTCTTTTACTAATTTTCTTGCTCATTGTGATGATGGTTAGGAAGGTATCAGGATCGTGTATGGAGAAATCGGGGTTTCTGGTAGTACTGTTTTATGTTTTGTTTGTTTGTTTGGTTTTGTGTTCATTTTAGTTTGGTTGGCAGGCAGACAAGCATGGATGGGTCTGCAGGGAATAGGGAAAATTAACCCCCTCATTTAACGGCTAAAGGGGAAATGCGATGTCAATCAAAGCTGCGCAAGATTGAAGATTTTTATTCAACAACGTCGTTCTTTCTCACACGAGACAGCAGAGAAAGCAATTCAGCATTCAAGAAGAGAAAGCATTCCTACCGTACGTACTGTCTAAGTGTACCAAGTCAAAGAAAGGTATCTCCACAAATAAACCCACTCTCAACTCGGACATTATCTGTTTACACTACTATTAATACCAATGAGATTTAGTACTATTGTAGTCTCTTTGTTGGTGCCTAGCGCAAATGCCTTCGCACCAGTATCTTTCGGTACAACTGCTCAAGGCGTGACACTTGGCAACTCTTTCAAGGTTCCTTCCTCTACTTCTCTTCTTGCACCTTTGACAATTCCATCGTCATCCCAGCTTCTCATGGCACCCAAAAATCAGCAAGGAACTCGTGTCCTTTCCAAAGCTCCAATTATCAAAAACTGGAGGACAAATCCTGACGGGAGCATCACTGGAAACATATCCAACTCCCCAGACTTTCGCAACAATCAAGAGGTGACCACATCCAGAATCGTCGAGAAAAACCTCAAAGGGGATCAAACGGTAACATCTGTATCTGGGTCAAAGTACAGACTACAGGGTAAGATTTCTCCTCTCAAGAAAAAGGCCGAACCCAAGAAAGCCAGCAAACAAGTCAGTGGTACTTTCTCGGTTAAAAATGCAAAGGTCGGTCCTAAGGGAGTGCCTGCTTTGCGCAAGTGGAGGCAGAACTTGGATGGTTCCATCTCTGGACGAATTTTTGGTGGCAAAGGTTCCAGTGATAATCAAGTTGTCACCACCTCGCCCCTGAAGGGAACTCCCTCTGCAAATGCAATCGCCATAACTGTTACTGGAACGAAGTATTACCTTGAAGGCACAGGGACTGTTTTGAAGTCCCCACCAAAAAGTACTGGAACTAGGACCGTTGCAGGTGGAGTTAGTGAAGACAGCAAGAGTGGAACAACGGTAAGTCGTGTGTGTTTACTTTGAACTAAAACATTGTGAAAACATAAATGCCCTAACATTATATTTTTATTTGTCGTCACAAAGACGGTTGTTGCGGTAGTTGCACTTGCAGCAGCTGCTGCTTTGAGTTTCAATTCGGCACAGGCACCAAACGAAAATGTTCTTGCTGAATCATCTTCAAGCAACACTGTAACCGCTAATAAGATTGTGCCTGCAAAGGCTAGCAAACCAATTACTCCTTCTATGCCAATCGCCAAGCCTGTGAAGATCAACACCGAGCTTCCAGCCAAACCTCTGAAAGGAGGGGCAAATGCCAGACTCAAGGCCGAGAAAGAAGAGCGCATTCGCGTGGAGAAGGAACAGGAAGATGCTAGACAGGGGGAAGAGCGTGTTCGTGTAGAGAAAGAGAAGGAGGCAGCCGCCAGACAGGAGGAAGAGCGCATTCGCGTAGAGAAAGAAAAGGAAGTTGCTAGAGTCAAGGCTGAGGAAGCAGATCGCATCCGTGAAAGTGAAGAGAAAGAAAAGGAAGTCGCTAGAGTCAAGGCTGAGGAAGCAGATCGCATCCGTGAAAGTGAAGAGAAAGAAAAAGAAGTTGCTAGAGTCAAGGCTGAGGAAGCAGATCGCATCCGTGAAAGTGAAGAGAAAGAAAAAGAAGTTGCTAGAGTCAAGGCTGAGGAAGCAGATCGCATCCGTGAAAGTGAAGAGAAAGTAAAGGAAACAGCCAGACTGGAGGAACAACGCTTTCTTGCTGAGAAGGAACAGGAAGCTGTAAGACTTCGGGCTGAGGAGGAAGAAGCAAGCATTCGCCAAACAGCTCTCAAGTCTCCGGAAGAGAACGTATTCAAAGCTTTCCAAGATGCGGTTACAACAACAACGACAACGATAAGTCAGAGCAACATTGGAAAAATTGATGTTTCAGATCAAAACGTAGTGCTTGGAATCGGTGCTGCAGTTGCGTTTACAGGTGTTACGGCCGCCGTACTCGAGGCGGGAAGAGAAGACAATTACTACCCTCTCCCTCCAACCCCTTCACCTGAAGAGCCTAAGTCCTCTCCTCCAGCAACGAAGGCGAAAACCATGCCTGAAACTGAAGAGCCTAAGTCCTCTCCTCCAGCAACGAAGGCGAAAGCCATGCCTGAAACTGAAGTCAAGGAAGCCGTTTCTTTGCCTGCACCCATTTTACCGCCTTTATCGGTATCGCCATCATCTTCTACCATTGCCTCTGATTCATCAACTTCTATTAAGTCTTCCTCGACAACTATTTCGACGTCTACCAATACTTCGACGTCATCATCATATTTTGGGAAAACTGATGTATCGACTGCGTATACAACAGATATTTCAAGGTCTCTAACGGCACCGGGTCCAGCCGATGCTGCCGTCGAAGTCGAAATGGAGAAGTCAAGTGAAACCGATGTAATTGCTAAATGCGAGAGTATTGCAGAGAAAACTTCAGAAGACCTTTTATTGTAAAAGCGTTCAATAATTGCATAATGTCAGATAAAAACTATTCTACTCCTTCCAATAATAATGTCTAGTGCATACATTGGTGAGCCTACTTAAACAATCCAAAGGATATCAATAAAACTGCATTCTTTACCTTCTTATTTACAGATAAAACCCCAAATTACATGATGGTTTAAACGCTCTTTTGTCGAAGTATTCCAACACAAGCCTTTGCGTAAGTCTCAGGTAAGATACCAAGTAGGCGAGCTGCCTCGTCCATGACTTCTTCATTCCCATCGTTGTAAAGAGCACAATTGTCCAGTACAAGCAGGAAATCTGCAAACACCTCGCCAATACCATCATTCCCATACTGACCACTTTCCAGTTTATTTACCATGGTACCAAAATCCATGGGACGCCTGACAGCTTCGAAGTAACCTGGAGCACTGTCTTCGGTGACAGGATCTTGGAACAAGCGATAGGTATCATTTTTTCTTATTATGGTGATCGTAGCCTTTACAACATCTGTGAAATGATCTTTCAACTGTGGTGGCAAAGTCCAAACTCCTCTTTTGATAAAATTTTTCTTCGAACTTGCGAAGGACCCATCTAGAACCTCCCGATCGTCCACATGACTTTGTATATCAAGGTATATATCGCTCACTTCATTGTCTTTAGGCTTCTTGATCAAAGGCGCATCAACCAAAGAATTGTCGCCATTCAGCTGGGTTGGTGGTTCATCGTCTGAAAGTTTTCGCTTCTTTGGAATTCTTTCTTTTCCATTGTTGTCAGTTGCTTCAATCTCGTCGTTTTCAAAAATTTCTTCCGAAGCCATTTCTTCAGCATCATTGGATAAAAAGTTGTCCTCACCTACTTCTTCTGCTGCTTTCTTCGGAGGTCGTCCTCGCCTCTTCGCTATCGTTATAACTTCCTTCAAATTTACACAATTTCGATGAGCACACGATTGTTTCAAAGTTCCACTTCCGCCAAACTTCTTCTTGTCTTTACACGCTTCGCACTCGCCGCAGTCATCTCTTTGACAAGGGAGACATTCAAGACATCGCACAAGCTTCTTCGTCTCTTTTGGCTTTGGCCCTGGTTTTCGTCCACGTCGTTTCTTTATTTCGCCGGTTTGCTGCGCAGGAGCTTCATCGTCCGAATAGACTTCTATTACTGCTCCGTCCTCAGAAAGGAACAAATGATGATCCATGGCAGCATCCCTGAGGAATGCAGGGATTAGAAGGGCCTGCTTTCTCGCTTCTTTCACAATATCAGAATCAGGAGCATTAAATTGCATACAATTCCGCATGACAAGAACAAAATCCTTTTGTAACGCGTGAGCTGAACGATAACCTCCCCTAGTAGCCTTGTTCTTCATGGTACTGTAATCCATAGGCTTCTTAATCATCTCATAATAATCAGGGAAATCATCCTTCGGTACTGGCTGAGAAAATAGACCACCACTCGCGTCTTCGTCATTTTTGATGACCTTCTCCAACAGAGTTCCCAAAACGGGAGAGACCTTGCTACGAGGAAGAGATGGCCATACCTGACCGGCAGCTTTTGCAGCATCCTTGCCCATCGCCCACGCTCTCCTCCTCCTTGCTTCCTTCTTACTAATACGATTCATCTCCTTGTCTTCGCCGTATATATCATCTTCGACTCCAGACCATTCACCTTCAGAATCAGACTGATCTAAGAAGCTATCCTCCTTACCAGCCAAGTTTCTGCCACGCTTTTTTTCCGATACGTCATCTTCAGCAGGTTTTCCGGTACGTCTCTTTCTCCTCTTCTTAGAGCTCCTAATCATGAGCTTTTCATTTATATTTACCTCAGGTGTTCCAGGCTCATGCGTCCTTGTCGAAAATCTGGAATTCTCATTTCGACATCGTCTACGCCGGTCCCCTTCCAAGCGCTTTAGCATATTTTTTGCAAGAAGCCTCTGAGGCTCATTGAAAAGTTTCTCCCTAACTGAAATTGTGAGAAGTAGACCTTCACAGACGGTCTTTTCCTCATCTTGCAAGTTATCATCCTCAATCTCGTCAAAAATTCCATCCATCATACTTCTCAAGTCCTCAATATATTTATTGATTTTCTTTTGATAAGTTCGAGAAATTACCAACTTTCCATTTTCATCAACTTCATTTTTGTCGTCGTTGCCATCTTCTGGAGATTCGGCATCCTCATCTTCGTCACCGTTCGTTCCGTTACTCGCTGGTTCAGCCTCTGGTTTCAATTCTTCCTTTTCGGCCTCTTTCTTCGCTTCCTCTGCCTCTTCGACGACCTTCTTCTTCCTTCCACGACCACGCTTCTTCTTTGGACCCGTACCTGTAACCAGCATTTCCAGTTCTTGAAGCTTCCCTGCCATTATACTTGGGGTGACAAAGTCAGGCATAACCTTCTCCCAGAAATTGGGATCGTCCATATCAAGAGCAGCCGATTTACTGTCAGCACTGAATTTACTCTTTGTTACCAAACCCTGCTTATTGAGCCAGCTCGCAGTCTTCGTTCCCTCGACAATACGAGTGCGAGTACGTTTTGCAAGGATACTTTCAATATCATCGGCACAGAAAGACTTGGTGATTTCATCATTGTCGTCTCCAAGAAGAGCGTATGCACCTTTCTTCAGGAGTTGTTCCATTTCCTTTGCAGTTGGTTTACCATCGTCATCATTGCTATCAAAAGTTCCAAGCACAGCTTGCTCGAGACCTAACTTCTTACTGGCTCTATCGAACATTTCTGTTTCAAAACTTCGACTTGTGATCAGACGATAGATTCGAACTTGCTTTGTCTGCCCAATACGATGACATCTAGCTTGCGCTTGAACATCATTCTGAGGATTCCAATCAGAATCAAAAATGATACAGACGTCTGCAGCTGTCAAGTTAATACCCACTCCACCCGCACGTGTAGACAGCATAAAGAGAAAACTATCCTCCTCTGTCTCAAATCTATCAATCGCTTTCTGACGCTCGTTACCACGAACTCTACCATCTACAAAAATACGAAAAAGAAAACATGTTAGCACAAGAAGAATACGTTGACAGGGAAGAGCGTTATCTTTGACATACCTAGTCTTTCGTATTTAAAGTTGCGGAAATCACAGTATTCACTCAAGAAGTCTAGCATCTTCACCATTTGACTAAAGATGAGCACCTTGTGCCCATCTTTTCTCAGCTTTGGTAGAAGCTTATCAAGAAGTACCATCTTTCCACTTGTGGCGATGTAAGCTTGTTCGTTCAAGATCTGCTGAATGTCCTCAGGACTCTTATTGTCAAGTGCTCCAGATTGCAACAGTTCGAGATGCTGCTTCTCTGTCTCTCTTTGTTCGATACCGTCCAACAAAAATGGATGGTTACAACATTTTCTAAGTTCCATTTGAATGTTCATGAGCTTTGGCGCGGTATTACGACTAGTTCCCATATTTAAGAAAGAATGGTTATGCTCAAAAATTGCCCTGTAATATTGTTTTTGAATACTGGTGAGTTCAACATCAATCAGGGTCTCCTCCTTTGCAGGGATATCCTTGGCAACATCTTCCTTCACACGTCGAAGCATGAAAGGCGAAATTTTGTTTTGTAGCCTTTCCACTTGTTCGCGACTTGCCATGTTTCCATAGTGAACTGTAAATTCTTCCAGACTTGGGAACTGATAAGGCTCAATGAAGTTTAGCAAAGTCCACAACTCCTGTATATTATTCTGGAGAGGAGTTCCTGTCATCAAAACACGACTCTGAAATCCATGCTGCAATGTCCCCTTGGCACTAATTTCCTTCATGCATTCAAGGAGCTTTCCCTTCTGGTTTCTCAACCTATGCGCTTCGTCAACTACTGTTACCCTCCATGGAATTTGACCAAGTACATCGAAGTCGCCGATCAAAGTATCGTAAGTTGTGACAAGGACATCAAATTTTAAGAAATCTGGTGTATGCGGACGGTCAGCAAAGTACCATTCATATTCTCTCATAACATCTCTCCAAACGCGCTGCCTATCATGATAAACACAGGTTTTTAAGTCGGACCATCCTTCAAATTCACGGCGCCAATGTTCAACTGTTGATAACGGCACTACAACAAGGAAAGGTCTCTGAATTTTTTCAACTCTGTGAAGGTGTTCAATGTAACACACAATTTGTACAGTCTGCCAACAGATATAAATGTTAGACAGGATCGCGAGGGAATTATTAAATGACGTTGTTCTTCCCGCTTACCTTTCCGAGTCCCATCTCATCTGCCAGGATACAACTATGAGTCTTGTACCAACAACTTGCAAGCCAGTTAACACCATCGACCTGGTAATCGCGAAGACGGTTAGCATTCTTGTAGTTAAAAGGCTTTTCGTGGTCGTAGAGCTTGTCTCTAAACTCCAAAAATGCTTTCTTTCCTTTATCATTCTCTTTGATAGCCTTCGGAATTTTAGTGACTTCGGCATCTTCAGCAGCGTACCGCCATGAGTAACCACCAACCTCATCCCCCACATCTTCACTATATCTTCCCGATAATAGCTCTTTCAAGTCGTCCAGAGATATTTGAAGAGTTACAGACGCATCTTCCGCGGATTTCCAAGTTCGAATGACTTCATTAGAAGTAGATGAAAGTTGCTCAATCTTCGTTGTCGAGAGCGGTACAGGTGCTTTCTCTTCCTCTTCTACAATTTCTGCCAGAACTTTTGCACTTTCAGCTTCTTCAGCCTTGATGGCGTCAAGCTGTCTTGACGAAGGGAGAGGAAAGTTGTCAAAATCCTCGACATCTGGTCTTTGGCTAGATAAGATTACCGAAGCGCAAATCTTTCCTCTTTGGCCAAGCGATTCGAACTCATTCTTCTTCGCAGGCAAAGTCGGCAGCTCTTTCGAATCGCTAGGTGTTTTTTCACCATTGACGGGAATGGAAACGATTTCTTTCTCTTGATTGCTAGTGCAAAAAGTTGCGTCAACGCCATCAACAAAGTACGCACAGTCTTCATGCCCACCCTCGTCACTGCTATAGCCAAGATCGACATCAAGCAAACGCAATGCCAGAGACCTTGTATTCTCATGGTGTATGGTAACAATTTCAACATCTTTAGTCACTGCCTCGTTAGCAGATGACGCGACAGGTTGCGCATTCGGTGCTTTATCGGTGTCCCTTTTATTCTCATTTATTGTCATTGATTTGTTTGGATTCTCTCCTCCCGTGTTTGCATTCCTATTACGGGCAATGAGGTCTTCGTCATCACTCATTTGCTCAAACGAGGCAGCACTTGCTTCGTCCGATTCTTCCCCAGAATCATCGTCGCCAACACTGCCATCACTTTCTTCACCGTTCTCGTCCTCCTCAACACGTTCATCTTCCATTTCAAGATCCATCTGTCTTTTGACAAGGAGATGCCGTCTATCTTTTCTGAATGACCTTTTTGCAGACTCAGTTGAATAGCGACCAATAATACCCATACTGGTCACCTCACTTTTGCAGTTGCTGTATTTTTGGGAGAGGAACCTCATATGTGCATGAGATCTCGTGCCACTTTTCTTCAGTAGCTGAATTACATCTTGGAAAGTTTTATTCACCTATTTCCATTGACAGATTTTGAGTTAGAAATAATGCGCGTTAGTGCCGGTACCTGACAAAAAAAGTCGTAAGAGTAATACTTACTGTACTGACCCCGTCCACAGAAATGATCTTATCGCCCTCATCCCTAATCAATTTCTGCACTTGCGCAGGGCCCATAGAGCCATCTGGGAAAGACCTGTAGCCCAAGAAAGCAACACTTCCATTGACTTCTCCAACATTCATCAGAAGCCCATGCTTCGTTACAGGAATAATTGTATCATACTCACCAGCAAGAAGGGGAGGCATACATGGAGATTGAGTCTCTAGGATTGTCTTGATATCTTTTGTTGTACTTTCACTAGTGACTGGGCCACATTCTGCACACAGCTTCTCAGGAAGTTCCATTCCAAATTTAGCAAATTGGAACCCACGAGTGTGAGAATAAAGACGGCTTCGAAGCGCCGGCATGTCGTGGGACCCACCAGCATTATCACTGTTTAAATGCATGAGATGATCCAAAGCCTTTTCAACATCTACCGCAGGCACATCAAATTCCTCAGGAGAAATATTGTTTTCTTTATGAAATTCGGCAATAATATCATCGTCGTTAATATCCTCTTTCGTTTCCCAACTGCAGTGCTCGTAACCCAACCCTGCCCATTTCACAAGATATTTGGTTTGTACAATTTTCTTCGTAGGAATATCACCAAGCTCAGCTCTCTTCCTTGCAGCGTTCTCGGCAACTGAAGACAATAGCCTTGCACCAGGATCCTTCTTAATTTTTTTTGCGCAATCTTTGCAATGCCAAACTCCTTTGGGAACTTCTTTGAGACGAGGATTCAAACACGCCAT
>Ga0209712_10004239_pt1 | contig 11451 bp, 6 predicted proteins | sample ArcOceMetagenome_FD_187443 | JGI IMG/M metagenome (GOLD analysis project Ga0209712, IMG submission 187443) | Marine eukaryotic phytoplankton communities from Arctic Ocean - Arctic Ocean - Greenland ARC118M Metagenome (SPAdes) (version 2) | ecosystem: Environmental > Aquatic > Marine > Oceanic...
CTCTATGCCTCCGCATTCCCGGTCTCGAATTCACCGTAGAAGAAGTCACATGAGCCTTGGTTCTGTTCTCGATCAGGATCCTTCCATGAGCTGCTCGGATGATGAACAAGATGAAGATATTCCCCCAATGGACACGACTCATGATAATTCTACTGCCACTTTGGATGAGAGTGGGATGTCTTTTTCTCCTGAAACTCCGCAAACTAGTGGTGGACTGAGTTTTTCTCCTGTTCGACGAATGTTTCGTGGCGAATCCAATATCTTTCAGTCGTCTGTCTCCAATGGCAATTCAACCGTCGTCGATGCTAGTCCTGACAACGTCAATATTGTGACGGATGAAGATTACAGTTCGGGGTCGTCTTTTACTACCCCGTCCGCAGCTCTACTTTCTTCTAATTTCAATCATTTGGGAGTAGCTTCGCCTACTTTACCACCCGCTCCGCATCGTCTTGTGTCTGGATCGTCGGTTAGAAGTAGCAGTACTAGCAGTGGCCGTTCTATTCACTGGAATTCAGCCTTTGATTCAAATAGCGAAGCATCATCGTCAGTTTTCAACTCCGTCGCATCTCTGGAAAACGTGGAGACTGCTAGCCCTACTTCGGATCGTAACTCTGAGATCAATCTATCCTTTGGACCTAATACAACCGTTGCTGATTTGAAATACTTTTCAGAACGTGGATGCATAGTCCCACTTCTTCGAGCTTTGAATACTCCTCACCTCAAGACACTTGGAACGAGGATGTTGGCGGATTATGCTAAAATGCCTCACCGCCGAGTTGCTGTTGCTTCCAACAAACGTATTTTGGAATTCTGCTGTCGTACCATGCTCGAAATGCCTTCACATTCGGCTGACGATATGGGAACTGACTGGCCAGCCAGGGAATATGCTGTGGAGACTATTCGAAGTTTGACTGCTACAGAAGATAGTGACAAGTTTTTAATGAGTTGCAATGGATTATTGAAGGCACTTGCTGTAGTTGCGAGGGGCGGTCCTTTTGCTAGTTATGACTTGGTTGCAAGTGGCAGCTGTCAAATGACTCCGGATATGGGTCTAGTTTCTGGTAAAGCTCGGTTGCACTCGTGTATTGCGATTATGAATCTTAGTTGTGGGAAAGCAAATAAGATTGAAATCGCTTCTATCGGTGAAGTTTTGGATGCTATGCGGGACGTTATGATGGCGAAACCAGAGAATTTCTCCCCTGCAACTTCATCTCCTATACCAAGCGCAAGTAGTAGTAATGCCACGCCGAAAACTGTGTCCGAAGAGGCGAGATTGAAGGCAACTACGTGTATAAAGAATTTATCGAATGCTGATCGGAATGACGCGGCTCTATTGGGTGCCGAGGGATTAATAGAAGGACTAGCCTTTGTCGCCAATAAGACATGTTCTGGCCCAAAAGGCGCTACCAACTGCACCACAAATGCATGTCTTGCCTTGATGAATTTGAGTATTTCAAAGGCGAACAAGCACACGGTATTCAACACAGATGGTGTCATGGGCGCTTTGATGAATGTGTTGGGAAAGACGTCTCCAGATCACGGACGTCGCAGCAGTGCGAATAACGAGGCGCGAATCAAAGCTTGTTCTGCATTATCGAATTTGGCAATCGGATATGAAAACAAAATCCCAATGTTTAATTATCCTGGATTTGTCAAGTCGATTCTGCAAGTGATCGAGACTGACACTGGCGAGGCTAGAACAAAAGCCTGCTCAATCCTTTGGAGTTTTGCAGCTGAAATGAAGAATCAAGTACCGGTAAGTTCAAAGTGCTTCCATCAGATTGATTTTTGGTGCATTTGTCACAGTGGCTGTACTCACTAAAACTCAAAATCTTCTTTGCCATTCAGGTCGTTAAAAGAGGTGATATATTGCCCACATTGGTCCGTGTCGCGGAGGAAGATAATTCAAATGAAGCACGATTCAAATGTGTTGCAGCGCTTACTCTTTTGGCAGAATCTCTTGATAATGCTATGCCTCTGCTAGAATCAGGCGCACTGCATCCACTCATGGATATTTTACACGACGCCGGTGCAGATCCAACACAGTGGAAGGGCCAAACCGCTTCTTGGTGTGTCGGCTTCCTCATGAATATGTCACAAAGTGACGAAGCTGCCCCATATCTTCGTGAAGCAGGTGTAGTGGAACTGCTGGCACCATTGTTGACTCTCGAACACTACCAAAGCTTGAAGGCAGCCATGGCTGTTACTTTCGTTTGCCGTTATGACGAGGATGATGAAACGTATGAATTGCTTCGTCAGACTGAAAATGTCATTCCAAAGATTATTGGCTTGCTGCACAATACACTAGCCGGAGTTGGGGGGAACGGTTATAAGTACGGAGTTTTCACACTTCGATCATCGGTTGGATGCATTTCGTCCCTGGCTTCGGGACCAGAATTCATGAAAGAGAGAATTTCCACGAAAGCAGTGTTTGATAGTCTCCTACGCGTAGTCAATGATTTTTGTGTTCACAGCGGAAAAAAAGGAGCTATTGTAGGCGGAGGACGCGATGACACTCACAGTGCAACATTAGCTATCCGCGCGTTACAGTCTTTAACTGAATATCTGATCCCAATCCCAGGTAGCAGTTCCCTTCCTTTTGGCCCTGGTATGGACACTTCATTAATGACCGCTTTAGAATCCGTTGCTGCTTGCACACACCCTGCCATTTTGGATAAAACACATGACTTGGCAAAGGACGCATTAAACCGCATTCAAAGTAGTTTAGACCTGAACTCTTGCCCAGAAGATAGCGACTCTGCATCCGAGGGATATCCAAGAAGAAGGGTGAATACCCATAACATCATTGAAAATAACATTGTTGCATCCTTGGTTCAAGGATGTTGTATTGGACCAAGTCTACATGCAGGTTTCGAAGACGGCTTCTTTCCTAGTATGATTCGCACACCTGTTCAACCGGACACTCAATTGGATGGAGGTATTATTAGCGAGGAAAATATGTCTCAATCGTCTTCATCCTCTAATTCGCAAGGAGCAGTGCGAACATTTCTTTTGACAGACAGCAGGACAGGTCGTAGGTTTTGTGTTCCGGCAGACCCAAGTGGAGGTAGAGCCTTCAATGACGGACGCCTGTGGTGTTATCGTAGAGGAAGATTCTGCAAATTTGGTGAGTCAACTGATCCAAACTACCAGTGGACTGAGGATTTACAAGCAGCGTATGTATCTGCTTTAAGTGCTCAGCAAGAAGCCAGTCCTTCTCCATCACAATCCAGTTTGGGTAGCACACCAGGATTCGTCGCATAGAGTAACACACATCTAAATGAGAATTAAGAAGAGAAATTACTGTAGACTTCAATGATGAATTATTGTACGCGTGGGTACACTTATTATGTTTTTTGGATAATTTTGCGACACACTTATTACCAGATTACGTTGGATCCAGGTCCGGGTTCAGAGTTCAGAGCGGAAGGACCTTGCCTCTTCTTTGTGCGTACAACTTGATACAGTAATATGATAGCAAATTCGCTGTGAATGATGAATCTGCCTTCCATCATAACACTCGTCGGCGACGAGCTCCTGCAACCGCAACAACATGATAAATGGGAGGATTCTGTTCTTGGGGGAGATAATTGCATTTATGGTATATTCCCTCAAATGCTCGTCGCGTGGTCATGTTCAACCCAGTTGACAAGGCCTTGACAGCCATTGGACAAGATCTAAGGTCTGGGTCTGATGAAAAGAAATGGAAGAGTCCGCGCTAATATTGACTGCATTTATTGCATTCCTTGTTCCAGCTTCAGTCGCATTCTTAAAATTGACACCGCCAATGGAACGTCGGCACTCCTTGATGACGTTCTTCCAGAGATCGGTCGTTACAATCTGTGGACCTCTGGAGCCGTTGCTCTGGTGGATGCTTGTTTCTATTGTACGAGGTACCCGTGGGCACCGAAAGGGTTTAAATAGAAATCCTCAAACATACCGTCTTTGCCCTCTCCTACATGAAACAGTCCTTGATTTCTAGCCTTTAGAGGGAGGTGAATCCTCCTAATTGGCGGGGGACTGTATTGTCGAAGTTCGTCTAGTTCAGGCAAAAAGGGAGCTGATAATGCTTGAACTCCAGTTGGAGAAATGAGATATCTGTCTCTGGAACTAGTAGTAATTGCTGGTGGGTTCGCACTACTATTGCTGGTGGTGACGTAACAATTGTTCTCATCGACTTCTTCTGAGGTGGCTGGGATGGAAGAATCAATCCCTCTTCTAACTGGCGAGGTGACTGGGGTTCTATAGACTGGTGTATTCGGGGCCGGTACTAGCATCTTGGATTTGAATTATATTTTCACTTTTGTTAGCTTCCGAATTTGTGCGATTTTGATTTTGTGAAAAGAAAAAGAACAATGGAAATAAAACCAGTTGAGTCCCGGCCCTCCCTGCCGGCTCGGGGAGCAATGCAAGGGGGGGGCACACCCGACCGAAAATAATGCTCACCACACCCGCTAAGATAAAAATAGCCAGAAAATCAGTCGTGGAAGGTCCGGCGCCGCCCATGCTTGAGTTTTATTTATAAAACATTTAGTAGTATGCCTCATTCTGTCCCTGGGGACAGATGGCAGAGACATTTATGGCACGATGGAACCAGCTGCAAAAGTTAGTCCAATGCCAGGCTACATTCTGCCACATCAGAAACTTGGAATGCTAAAATGTGGAGCTTGATAGGCTATGGAGTAGTTGCTAGAGTAGATAGACACCTCCAAATCAAATTATAAACACCCTTTGGACCGACCTGGTCTTGTAAAGATTTTGTGCGACGTGGTCAGTTGAGAGGAAAATTCAAAAATATATCTTGACAATCTACAAACAAGAATGAATAATGAGAAAAATGCCTCATCACGATTGATTGATTGATTCACACGAGATTGATGAGTTTGAATCTCACCAAGAATAAAATTTCATTGAACATTTTAAATACCTTTTACGTTACACCACGTACTTGTACGTGTAGTGTACGATTCGATTCATAAGCAATTTTCAATGTTTCGTCTGCTTAGCACATCTGGGGAGCATTAGCGCTGCTGTTATGTTCATCCACTGATAGGCAGATGTACTACTACACGTACTATTACTAGTGCTTTGACCGAATGCAACAACATAATTTATAAACATAATTATGACTCGTCGTATTCTTGAATTGAATCCGAAAGATGACACAGTGACAAGTGTTGGAGACGTTATTGTTCCAAACGCATCATTTTAAGTTTGATCTATTAAAAAACCAAACCACAGGCTTACGAGTGGGAATAGAAGCTGATGGTTCAGAAAATCAGAGAGGATCGATGATTGATTCTTCTTTGAAAAAATAGCGCCGACTCACTCGCCGCTCGCCGGCCGGGCGGGCTCGCCCCTTCCGAATTGTTGTTTGTTGGGTTGGGGTTTTCGAACCAAATGCCCAGAACCAATCAATCTGAAATCTCCCGGCGTATTCCCGCCTCTTCTTTCGTAGCCATCTGATTTTTCTTCACAATATCAACCATTTACGTACACAGTATCAATCTATTAGGAAAAGTATATTCTTCTGGTTGTTTTTCGTTTTTTCCTAAACGGTATACTAACTAACAATGGAGGAAGAACTCTTCCCTCGTGGAGGAGCAGAGCGCATTCAGAAGGAATCAAAGGAACCTACTAAAACAAAAGAAACGAAGAAAAACCGTAAACGTGCCAACTCGAAGGATTTTCTCTTTGGGTCAAAAGATGTCAATTCTAAAAGATCCAAGAATACAAAGGATTCTTCCAAAAGTACAGTGATTGCATCCTCGGTATTGCCTTTGGGAGGAGGCGCAGTTCTCCAACCAACTCAGTCTGCCAGTGCGAAGAAACCTGCATTTATCGAAGCTATCTCCTTTCTGAAACTTGCGAAAGGGACAAAACTCTTTGGTATTGTAAAAGACGTTACCAGTGAATATGCCGTCGTTAGTCTCCCAACTATGCTGACTGGATTCGTTCGTAACGATGCTAAATCAGTTATTCCGTTGGATAGAGTTTTGAGCGTTGGCCAATTTTTACCCGTCGTTGTTGTGAAAGCTACTTCGGAAACTGTGAAATCCAAGAATGGTAGCAGCTCCCAGATGAAAAGGCGGATTGAGCTCTCTGTTTCGCCAGCTTTACTAAATAATGGACTATCAGCTGATATGTTACATGAAGCTATGAGCATCCGTGGAAAGATTAGGAGCGTTGAAGACCACGGTTGTATTATTGATTTGAATGTCAGCGGGCTTGGCGGAAGCAGTTGTTTCCTCAAGTTTGAGAATATCAATGGAAAATACTGTATCCTCGACGAGGAAGATCTAGAGAACAACGAAGAAATGGACGATAGTGATTTCCATTTGAATAAGGGAAGAATCTATGATTTTACAATCAAGTCGCTGCCCGTGAACACCAAGAAGGAAACTTCTAGCATTATTCAGGTGGTACTGGAAAGCAACAAATCTCGTAGCAAACGTATCACTGATCCAGCTATTCATATGGCATCAAAACATAATATTCGAACCCTCAGTCCAGGAATGCTACTCAAGGTGGACGTGGAGCATTTTGCTCGTAATGGTCTTTGTGTGTCTATTTTAGGTAATGTCTACCGGGGAGCTATTGATTCAGGTCATTTGGGTGGCTACCTGCCAGATGATGTCGAAGAAAATAAATCCTCTATGAAGACAAATACGAAGTTGTCTGAGATGTGGTGGAAAAATGTATTTGTTGGCAAAAATCGATCGGTAAGTTTTGCGCGTTGGACTTAAAAAGGAACTACTCTTGGTATTCACACTCTCTCACACATTTTAATTGGATAATTAGATCGCTGCCCGTCTAACTGTTGTCGATCCAGTGACAAAAATCATTCGACTTTCACTTCTCCCACATCTCCTTTCAATGGAATCTGCTGCAGATTCGTTTCCAAGTGTTGGAAGTGTCGTTGAGAATGCCAGAGTTGTTCGTCTTGATTCAGGTGTTGGTGCACTGTTAGCCCTTCCTAGAAGCGATGACGCCATGGATGTGGAAGATGAGAATGCAAGCAATCTTCACAGTAATCCAATCTATAGTGCTGCATCAAAAATAAAATGTGCGTATGTCCACATTTCGAAGGCGATGGATGGTGAACGAACACCTGAGGCTTTATTTGCCAAAAAGTTTGCATTGAATAAAATCGTACCTAAGCTCCGCATCCTTTCGAATGGAAACTGGGTTGACAATGTTGTTTCATGTGCAACATCCGAGAGCATTGTGTCTTCAGCTATTCTCACTCACGGTGATTTGAAGCCCGGTGCAATTTATGAATCAGTGCCTGTGATTGCTAACTTGGAAGGGGGAGGAATCCTTGTCGAACTTGGAAGTATGGGGATCAAGGGACTCATTCCGGCGGCCCATATTTTTGACAAGGCCACATCTAGCGATGGTTCTTTTCGCAACAAGATTCGGATGGAAAAATTCAAAGTGGGTAATAAGGTAGATGTCCGGTGTTTGATTGCAAATTCAATGGAGAAGAAATGCACTGTAACTGCCAAGAAGTCTCTTCTTAAGAGTGATGTCGATTGTCCTATCAACGATTATTCCAAGATTGCTGCGGGGAGAGTCGCCACTGGTTTTATTAGTAGTGTGACCAAGAAAGGTATCGCGATTACATTTTATAACAATGTTTTCGGCAGAATCAGTGCACGCAAGCTAGCAGAAGAGGTAGGAGTTGAAGATCCAACTGTCGACTACAAAGTTGGTGATGTGGTGAAGGTTAGGGTCCATCAGTGCATTAAAAAGAAGAGTACATATGAAGGCAAACAGGATTCGTATGTATTGGATCTAAGTCTCGATATTTCAGGATCTGCCAAGTCTGCAGACAATGGAGAGAATGATATTTCTGATACTCAAAGCGATTTAGTTGCTTCAATGTCTCCTGGAATGATTATACCAGCTAAGTCGATGAAAATTGTTGAGTTTGTGCCGTCCAAGGCTCTTGATGGGCGCGACGGTTTCATTCCTGGGCATGTTCTAGTTTCCCTGAAGGCAAAATACGTGTCTAATGATAAGTCTGCAAAGGGGAGTGTCACCTGCAAACTACCTTTTGAGCAAATATTTGATTCATACGACGACGAGGCAACCGAATCGCCCGAGGCTCTAGATTCTCTTGCGCAGAAGGTTTTGAAGGTTGGGAAAAAGATTGCACAAGAAGGTTTAGTTCTTGCAACTACGAGTGGAAAGGGATTACCGATAGCACCAATTATCTCTTTGAAGCCAACACTCATTGAAACTGCCAGCAAGAATGAAGGAAATAGTAAAAAGTTCTCCAAAAAAGTTCTTTTACCTGCACCAAAGACGCCCCTGTACATGGGTGCTTACGTCCAAGGATATTGTGCTCGTATCGACTCGCGTTATGGTGCTTTCATCCGGTTCTTAGATAACCTCACAGCAATCGTGCCGAAGCTGAAAGGTGGCTTAGATATTGGCTTGTATGATACTGTCTTATGTAAGATCGTAGCCATGGATGTAACAAGTGGAAAGGCACCGAAAATCTTACTTAAACGGGTCACATCTACCGGAAAGGAAAGCGAGACCGAAGGCCCTATAAATACACTTGTGGACAAGGTCAAACCTGGCGATCTCGTGGGCGATGTTAAGGTCGATTCCGTGAACTTTGCTCGTGCTGCTGTAACTTTGTTGGACAACAGGTTTGAGGGGTGTCGGGTCAAAGCTCGAGTCCATGTAACTATGGCAGACCCCGCGAAAGGGAGTCAACAATGCATGCCCATTCTATTGGACTCCGATGGTGGTGTTCACGATCGCCCACAGGATAAAGACAAGATTACAGAATACCATGTCTTCCATTCATGGAACATTGGCGGAATAATTAAGAATACAAGGTGTATTGCCATTGACGTGAGAAATGGCGTGACTTACATTGAGTTGACGAATCGCACCTCTGATATTGAAGATGAAGAAATTCCCGTATTTGTCGAAGATCCAAGTCAGTTGGAGAGTGGATCTACCGTGTCTACGATAATAACCGCTGTATCTAAGCAGAACACGGGGATTTGGGTCCAAGTTTCTCCAGGATGCACTGGCTTCGTACCTGGTCTTGAGGTTTCTCATGATGTAGATATATTGAACAACATGAATAAGCGCTTCAAAATTGGAGGCAGAATAAAATGCACAGTTCTCCCAAACCAAGCAACTCAGAAGGGTAAATTCAAACAAGTTGTCCGGTTATCGGCTCTCTCAGGTAAAGCAGTATCTAAACCGATCCGAGGAGACAATATTATTGGGCGCGTGAATCGCAAAACACATCAAGTGAGAGCTCCTTCTCTCATGGTCGAGTTCCCTGGAGGCCATATCGGTCGCTGTGATATTACTGAGCTAGAGGAGCCTGATGACTGGGAAAATATGCCACTTGGCCGCGCCGCGTCCCATCCAGAGAAAGCAGAGGCAGGCGATGATGATGATGATGATGACGACGACGACCAAAGGTAAGAGATCATGAGAGCAGGCATATTGTATTATTTTCAGACATGCATAGTCCGAACGGCTAGTGGGGCCAGCAATGGCAGTTCCATGGCTGTGACGGACCCAGTTTTCACTGGAATTGCAAACATTAAAACGATTGGTTGGTGTGAAGTGACACGCGACAGGATATTTTATCCTCCATCCAGGCGTGCTACGATGAAATACTGATCACATTCCTCTTTGAACAACGTTCTCTAATATTTTCCTTTTTACAATAATAGTGATAAACAAACTGAGGGTGAATTTCACCATGGACTATACGTAAAAAGTCGAGTGCTATCAAATAGCGGATCTGGACCCTCCGAAATCAGTTTGCGAGAGAGTCGTCTTGATGGCGACTTGGACAATGACGATGCTCCAGAGGAGAAAGAGATTACACATGCTTTCGTTGTAAACACAACCAAGAAGGGATGTTTCGTACGCCTTTCTCGTTTCGTGGAAGGAAGAGTAATACTGAAGGAACTCAGTGATAGCTTCTTACCTGATCCTGCATCGATGTTTCTTCCAGGTCGTCTTGTCGTTGGAAAGGTGAAGAAAATTTCATCATCTAAGAAGTCAAAGAAGTGCAAAGTTAACGTAGACCTTGACCTTAGAGAATCTATCTTGCTTGAAGACCAAGACAAACTTGCTTTTGACGATATCAAGGAGGGAGAGAAGTATGGAGGAGTCGTTACAAGAATTGAAACTTACGGTGTCTTCGTTCGTTTGGAGAATAGCGAAGTTTCTGGACTTGTCCATCTCTCTGAGTGCAGCGATGACTACGTCAAGAGTCTCTCTTCTCTTTATGATCCTGGTGATCTTGTGAAGGTACTCGTCATCAAGGCAGACAAGGATGAAAAGCGTATTGGTCTGAGTATGAAAGCAAGTCATTTCGAAGATGACGAATCTGATGACGATTCCGACACGTCCGCTGATGACGAGGGCAATGATGAAGAGGACACTGCCGATGTTAAATTCGCAGACGACATCGACTCTGATGATGAAAATTATGCATCTAAGTTGGCTAGTAAGATGAAGGAACTGGCCGAAGACTCCGAGAATGAAAGTGATTCTTCTGGTTCATCTGATAACGAGTCATCTGCAGATGGAGATTCATCAGACGATGATTCTTCTTCCGATGAAGATGAAGCTCCTCAAGCTATGGATACTGATGTAGGATTTAATTGGGGTACAAATGGTGAGAAACCTGCCTCCGATGGCGAAAACGACTCCTCATCGGATGAATCTGAAAGTGACGACGACGAAGGCGATACAAAGAAGGGGCACAAGTCAAGGAAGAAGGCAACTGCTAAGAAACAAGAAGAAAAGGATATCGCAAAAATGGAGCAGAGGCTTGCTGATGGGACTGCTGACGAAAATCCAGAAACATCTGCTGACTTTGAGAGATTGCTCGCTAGTGACCCTAATTCATCCGAGAACTGGATCAAGTTCATGGCCTACCACTTGTCTCTTGCAGATATTGAGAGTGCAAGGACAATTGCCAACCGCGCCTTTGATAGGATCGAGTTTAGGCAGGAAGGTGAGAAACTCAATGTGTGGACTGCATTGATTACTCTCGAAAGTAAATATGGTACAGCAAAGAGCTTTAATGATGCCATCGAACGAGCATCTCAGCACAACAATCCTAAGCAAGTATACCTTCGAGTATGCGAGATGCTTGATAAGGATGTCGCCAACTCTCATGGTGATATGACCGTTATCAATCGCGCCGATGAAATGTTCCAGAAGATGTGCAAGAAGTTCAAATCGAAAAAGACTGTGTGGATCTCTCACTTTAGGTATCTTTTGAAGAATGGGAGGCATAACGAGGCCCACAAATTGTGGAAGCGGTCTGTCAAAAGTCTTCCTGACTACAAGCATATCGAGACAATGTCCAAATTAGCTCAACTAGAATACGAATATGGAAGTGCTGAAAGAGCTCGTACTATTTTCGATGCATTGGTGGACAAGAATCGC
>Ga0209712_10004241_pt1 | contig 11449 bp, 11 predicted proteins | sample ArcOceMetagenome_FD_187443 | JGI IMG/M metagenome (GOLD analysis project Ga0209712, IMG submission 187443) | Marine eukaryotic phytoplankton communities from Arctic Ocean - Arctic Ocean - Greenland ARC118M Metagenome (SPAdes) (version 2) | ecosystem: Environmental > Aquatic > Marine > Oceanic...
CAACTCTTCAATAAAATCTAGAAGGCTACTCATTTACAACATGCGCTTTATTATTTAGGGTAAGTCAAAGATCTAAATAATTTTAATCAGGAGATTTGAAAATGACCCCTGAAATTATGTTGTCAACGCTTCGAGATAAGCATCTCTAGACTTGTAAATACCGACCCTTTGTGAAACGCATCGTCAATGTGGCACATCATAATGTAACAATCGACAAACAGTTAATCTCAAAATTAATTTAATAAAAGGAGGTGTGTTTTTCTCTTTTTTTTTAGTGTTATAGTAACCAAGGTACAATCTTTAAAACATCTTAATGAACAGTTACGGTCTGCTATTATTGACCTTGGCCACATTATCTGATGATAAACATTAAAGCTTCTTTATATCCTTTTTAACTGGATCAATCTTTGGTGCAATGGCGTACTTCAGTATGGGATCCCCCCCACTTTCCACAATCTAAAACTTAGAGTTTTCGACAGGACACACGAGTTGCATGAATAAGTTGTTAAAAGAACACATAGTGGTGGCGCAAAACGCATCCGGTAGAAACATGAATGTGCCTTTGTATCGATTTGTTGGTGAGCAGCCTGGGCCTAAGGTGTATATACAGAGCTCAATCCACGGAGCTGAAGTGCAAGGTAATGTGGTTATTTACCAACTTATTCAATGGCTTAAGACCCTGCCTATCTGTGGCGAAGTGTTATTGGTTCCCAACTGTAATCCAGTTGGCACCAACATCAAAGCAGGTGAATATACATTGGGTCGCTTTGACCCTGTGAATGGCACCAATTGGAATCGTGGTTACTACTATGATGATGCTTTTATCCATAAGTTTGCACAAAGTATTGATGATGACGAATCTGTCCAGTCGATAAAATCTCGTTTTCGACGAAAAATGAAACAACAATTACAATCTAGATTAAGTGAAACCTGGGGCATTGGTTTGGCCCAGTATCTTAATTTAAAGTTGCAAGAATTAGCATTCGATGCAGACTATGTGCTGGACTTACACAATGGCCCCGTATCAACGCGACATATTTATGTGCCTGAATATGCAAAGGCTTCTGCTAGTTTGTTTAATATTCCTCATGTCATATTGATGCCAAATGTGTTTTCAGGCGCCTTGGATGAAGCCACGTTTTGCCCTTGGTGGTTGCTAACAGATTTAGTCAGTAGTAAACGTCAACAGCCAGTTGATTTTGCAGTTGAGGCTTTTACGTTAGAGATGGGAAGTCAAGAGGTGATTAGTTTTCAAGACGGCGAATATGACGCTAAAAGCATTCTGACTTATTTAACTGCCAAGGGCTGTTTACCTGGTAGTTCAACCTTACCTGAAAATATGTCACGCAAGACCACCACCCTAAATAATTATAAGACACTTTTTACTCAACAAGGTGGCATTGTCGAATATATCGCTAAGCCTGGTGATATCGTCAAAAAAGGTGGAGTACTAGCCAGGGTGCTTAATGTCGACAACTTAGATACAGATAAAGCGACAACAGATATCTTAGCACCATGTGATTTGGTAGCCATTTTACATTTTCCATCCGCTTCTGTGCTAAGTGGTACCCAGTTGTATAAGTGTTTTACTGAGTATTTTGAGCTGTAGTAGCCGAGTCTTATATGAGGTTTACGTCAAACTTTAGGTAGTACAGTTCCGTTTATTTGGTTGTAAATCAGAGCTGTTTCAACATGGTTGACTTCTTTTCTTGCGGTAATGGCATTAAACACAAAATCTCGTAAATGTTCAGTGTCTCCCAAACTTGCATGGAGTAAAAAGTCGTTTTCGCCACCCATATGATAAAGGCTTATCACTTCAGGTAATAAAGCCAATTGTTTTTGAAAAGTATTGATTGTAGATTGACTGTGATCAGAAAGACGGATAGAAATCATCACTTGGATATTGCCACCTAAAGCTTGAAAGTCGACATTTAACCGTGCGCCTTTAATGACCTGTTCGCTTTGTAATTTCTTAATTCTCTCAAGACATGTAGACGGTGCCAGTCCAACTAATTCAGCTATGTCTTTATTGTTCATTCTAGCGTCTTTGTACAAAGCTGCTAAAATGGCAATGTCAGTTTTATCTATCTGGCGTCTTGCGATCATTCTTTTCTACCAGGACAATAAGTGCCCAATATTGCCCCTTCTTTTGCACCCGTCACGCTAGCGATACTGCCTTGTATTTTATTAATATGAGCATAGGCGAGCCAAGCAAACGCCATAGCTTCAACTGCATCGGCTTCTACGCCCAGTTCATCTGTGGTGAATAAATCACATTCGTGTAGTTGAGACTCGAGTTCTTCAACTAAAAACTCATTTCGAGCACCTCCACCACAAATATACACCTGCTCAACATCTTTAAATTGTAAAACTTGCTTGGCGATTGTATGAGTGGTCAACATCACCAATGTTGCTTGGACGACCTGTGGATCGATATACCGACTCATACTATTCAGGTTTTGCTGCAACCATGACAGATTAAATTGTTCACGCCCGCAACTTTTCGGTGCTGGCGCTGAAAAATATGGATGTTTGTTTAATAGTTGGAATAATTCAGGCTCTGCAGAGCACTGAGCCGCCCATTGCCCTTTTTCATCATAGTTTTGTCCTGTATGTAGCTTACACCAAACATCTAACAAGGTATTTCCAGGGCCTGTATCGTAACCAATAATGTCATCAGAATCGTTTTTTGGCAGATAAGTAATATTTGCGATGCCACCAATATTGATGACCATCCTTGATTTTTTGGGACTGGCAAACACGTCTTTGTGAAAAGCAGGTACTAAGGGGGCGCCTTGACCGCCTAAGGCAATGTCTTTTCGCCTAAAGTCAGCGATTACGTCAATGCCTGTTAATGTTGCTAGGGTGTTAGGGTCGCCAATTTGCAAACTAAAGCCGTGTTCACCTAAGGGAATATGACGAATTGTTTGTCCGTGTGAGCCAATTGCTATGATTTGATCAGGGCGAACATAGTTGTCTTTAAGCAATTGCAATGAAGCCTCAGCAAATATCTCAGCTACAGCCCTATCTGCGCGACCCATTCGTTCTATTTCATTATCACCTGGTGCGCTCAGTTGGTGAAGTTCTTCAGTTAAGGAAGACGGAAAAGGAAAGGTTCGACAGTCTAATAACCTAGGATGAGATCCAGAAAAATCTACCAAGGCAGCATCAACTCCATCAATACTGGTTCCAGACATCAATCCTAGATATAGATGTGGCATAGCTGCCCTTAATTCATTGCTAACATAATACGTTTGTTATTATTTAATTGCTGCAATCTGATTGCTGCAATATCAGTAAATTTAACTTTTTCTTTATTTGCTATAGGTTCTGCTTTTGGTAAATTTACCGTGCGGGGATTGCGATGCACACCATTAACCAAAAACTCATAATGTAAATGCGGTCCTGAAGCCAAACCGGTAGATCCGACAGTGCCTATCAGTTGGCCTTGCTTAACGGTTTGGCCTTTTTTTACTTTGCGTTTTGTAAAGTGTAGATATTTAGTCACATATTTTTCACCGTGTTGAATAAATACATGGTGACCATTATATTTGTCATAGGCTGATTTTATCACTTTGCCATCACCTGCGGCCATCACCGGGGTACCACGGTCTGCAGCATAGTCAACGCCTCTATGGGCTTTCCAACGTTTTTGTACTGGGTGAAAGCGGTTTTTCTTAAAACTTGAGCTGATATATCTGAAGTTGACTGGCGCGCGTAAAAAGCTCTTGCGCATACTATTGCCTTGGGGAGTGTAGAAATTACCATCATCATAACGAATAGCTGTGAACGTCTCACCCTGATTGATGAATTGCGCGGCGACTATGTTGCCATTTTCAATAAACTCGCCCTTTATGTAATGTTCTTCAAACATCACATAAAAACTGTCTCCGGCTCTAAGGCCTAAAGCAAAATCAATATCCCAGCCAAAAATACCTGCAACTTGCATGATTTGGTTATTGGTTAAATTAGCTTTTAGACCTGCATTCCAGAAGCTGTTGGTGACATCACCCTGAGTATAATTTAGACGGGTATCTACTTCGAATGTTTCAATTTTACTGATAAATGTATTATCTGCGCTTTTAGTGACAACCAGTGTATCTGTGTTTGAAAATGGGTACTTCAATGAGATTAACTGGCCTTGTGGATCGATTTGCAACGCTAATACGTCACCAGGCATTATTTTTAGTAGTTTTTTTGCCAGTTTACCTGCTTTACTGACACGGTAGGTTTGCTGCGGAGACAAACCGCTGCGTTTGAATATCATGGCCAGGTTATCGCCTTTTTTGACAACGACCGTCTTCGCTTCATTTGTTTTTTCAAGAGCAAAAAAATTTTCTACAGGTAAGTTATTAAAGTTAACTTCTAGCTCATATCGTTTGCCAACTTCTAAAGTAGAGGCTGTGCTTTTGTATGCGCTGACTGGCTCAGAAGGTAAAAGAAACAAAATAAATAAACATCCTGCAACAACAGACATAAGCCATCTGTGCAATTTAGGCATGTTTTTAAAGGTCTTTTTAATCACAAATACAACACACTTAGTAAAACTAATCTCCAGAATATATGGATTATGAAAGATTTTCCAGTTACTGCTGAGTTTTCGGGTCGTTTATTGGGTGTAGGTAATCACTTTTAGTTATCGTAAAAAATACCATAGCCCTTTCATTGCTGGGTCTTGGCAAGTAAAATATAATTAATAAGATAAATCACAGATTTTTAACAAGGTTATAAATATGGCAGATTGGCAAAGTGCGATGGCTGAAATTCAGCGTGGAGCAGAGGAAATATTATTAGAAGATGAGCTTATTGCCAAACTAAAAGAAGGCAAACCATTAAAAATTAAAGCTGGATTCGATCCAACCGCACCTGACTTACATTTAGGTCATACTGTATTGATCAACAAGTTACGCACTTTTCAGCAACTTGGTCATGAAGTGATATTTTTAATTGGTGATTTTACTGGCATGATTGGGGATCCAACCGGTAAAAATGTTACCAGAAAACCATTGACTAAAAAAGATGTGTTGGCTAACGCTGAAACCTATAAAGAGCAAGTGTTTAAGATCCTCGATCCAGCAAAAACAACCATTCGTTTCAATTCTCAGTGGATGGAAAAATTGGGTGCTGCAGGTATGATAAAACTTGCGTCTAATCAAACTGTTGCGCGAATGTTAGAAAGGGATGATTTCAAAAAACGTTATGCCGGTGGTCAACCTATTGCGATCCACGAATTCCTATATCCTCTTGTGCAAGGTTGGGACTCCGTTGCATTAGAAGCAGATGTCGAGTTGGGTGGCACCGATCAACGATTTAATTTATTAATGGGTAGGGAGTTACAAAAATCTGAAGGTCAGAGACAACAAACAGTATTAATGATGCCATTACTTGAAGGATTAGATGGTGTACAAAAAATGTCTAAATCTTTGGGGAATTACATTGGAATTACCGATGCGCCAAATGATATGTTTGGCAAGATAATGTCTATTTCTGACGATTTAATGTGGCGTTATTATGATTTATTGAGCTTTATTCCTAAGAATGAAATTGAAATTATTAAACAAACTGTTGCTGCAGGAGCAAACCCAAGAGACAGTAAAATCGAATTGGCAAAAGAGTTAATTACGCGATTTCATAGCGAACAAGATGCAGAGTCAGCACATCAAGACTTTATCCTGCGTTTTCAGAAAAATGTCATTCCGGATGAGATGCCAGAATTTGAATATTTGTTACCTGCCGAAGGATTGATGATTGCTAATGTTTTAAAAGACGCAGGCCTAGTCAATTCGACCTCCGATGCTATGCGGATGATTAAACAAGGTGCGGTTAAGATTGACGGTGAAAAAGTCGATAATACTAAGCATCAGTTTACTCAATCTTTACAGGTGGTGTTGCAGATTGGTAAACGCAAATTTGCTCGCATAACGTTTAAGTAAAAGTATGAAGCCAGTTTCCTTAGAAGTTGGCCTCTTAAAAATATTCTTGGTGAGTCTTCCTTTAGTTCTATCGATTGATATCGGGTTTATTTTAGGAACGTTTTTTAGTAGGTCAATTCAAGTGACTTAAATGCATATCTAGGGCTTCGACAGAAATATGTATTTCTCTTACTGACAACCAAAGCGAATATAACAACAATACTAGGCTAGAGGCGAATATTGTGCTTCCTAATGTTTGATAGTTGGCGTAGATAGCTAACATGGATAGTACACACAAGAAAAAACTACCCATGCCAGCCCCTTGCATATTTTTGATTAATTGAATGCGTGAGCGAAGGCTTTTGATTTGTCCCTGAGCATTTTCGTCACTCTCACTTAAGTCAAAATTTCTGATGATACTCGCAAGCGCTAAAAAACGGTTGGTATAAGCCAAAAGTAACAACGATATAGCCGGAAACAACATTGCTGGAGTGGTGAGGGTGATATCCATAAGCTGAATCTACCTAGTTAATAAACGTTACTTTGCAACGGGTAAGCCTACTTTTAACCAACCCTGCATATCACCTTCAAGATGGCGAAGGTTTGAGTATCCATATTTTTGTAAAGCCTCTGCTGCTTTGCCTGCTCGGTAACCAGAACGACAATAAAGCACGATTGGTCCTTCCTTCGAAGAAGCTAAAATATTAGGGTTATCAATAATGTTGCTCAATGGAACATTTATCGCATTTGGTACATGCCCTTGTTGGAATTCTTCAGGTGTTCGAACGTCTACTATTACCAAGTTATTTGAATTTGCTTCGAGCAATTCTTGTTGGCTTATGTTGCTGACATTGGAAGAGAAGGCCGAAATACTTAGTAAGCTTAATACCCAAAAGGTAACGTGTTTTAACACGATAAATTCTCCGTCTTGTTGAGTGAATCTTTGATAGTAAATAGTGTGGTGCAACCTGTAAAGGATATTAGCGATTGACTTGCCAATACAAGTTAGTATTTTGTTATTTAGCGATTAAAGACGATAATGCGCACCCCAAAAAATAAAGGGTCAACCATACCCATGTTGCTCGATATATTGCGGCTAAGGCTCTGGTGTTATCGGATAGTATGATTTGCCTGCTTCCACCACATTTTTTAGTGCGAACTTTTTGTTGTTCGTAGTAGGCAGGTCCGCCAAGTTCTATTCCTAAACTTGCTCCACACAAGTTTAATACGGATAAATGATTACATTGATAACTTACACCTTGGAATACTGCAGCCGAACCTTGGTTAATGTTGACAGCTATTACAACACTCAGGCTCGCTAACTTGCTAGGTAACCACTGCAGTATATTGACAACCTTACGAACAGGTTGTCCAAAATGCCTAAATTTAGCTAATTTAGTATTCCAGCACAGAGATAATTCGTAGATTAAACGATAAATCAGGGCGCCCACTCCCCCTGTTAATAGATACCAGAAAATTACTGAACAATACTGGTAACTATATCGTAATAACAATGTCTCGATATTGGCTTTGACTATGCCTAATGGAGACATTTGTTCTGTTTCCCTTATGACTATTTGCGATAGTGCATGTCGCGCTAACATTTTTTGCTGTTTTGATAACGCTGCACAGACTCGACGGGTTTGTTTAGTAATATTTTGAAAGCGTAAAGCAACAAGAAGCATTAATGCTTCAAAAAAAATAGGATACTCAGATAAGTATTTAAACACCGCTAATATGCAACAAAAGGGTAGCAGTAAAACGATGCAAGCTAAGGTACCTGATATTTCTTGTTGCCGAATAGAATTTCGCTCGGGCGAAAGTACTTTAGCCTGCATACCTGTTGCTAATACTTTTATAAAGCTGATTGGGTGGTATTTTTCAGGCCAAGGTAAGTAGCGTTCTGCAAAAATGATCAATAATAATACCCAAAATGGCAAAAGTTGCTCATTAAATAAGATATTGATAATGCTGTGCATTACGCTAATTTTGCAATAGTTTGTATCACTAGCGTTGCCGAATTTTTAGCTGCATGGTCGAGGTATGTTTCAAAAGAAACAGTAGATGTTTTACCAGCAATATCAGACAATGAGCGGATAACCAAAAATGGAGTACCTAATAAGTGGCAACTCTGAGCAATGGCTACACCTTCCATTTCTACCGCACAGACAGCTGGGAAGTTTTGCCTAATAACGTCTGCAGCTTCATCACTTCCAACAAAAGAATCTCCGGTACAAATAAGCCCTTGCTGTACTTGTACGTTTTTTAGGCTAGTTGCAGCACTAGAAGCGTGCTCAAGTAGCACTTTGTCACATTCAAAATATGCTGGCATACCTGCGGTTTGACCAAATTCGTAGCCAAAGTGAGTTAAGTCAGCGTCGTGGTGTCGTAACTCATTAGCTATAACAATGTCTCCAATGTTCAGATGACTCGAAAAGCCCCCAGCAGAACCTGTATTTATAACAAAATCGGGAGCGAAATGATGGATCACAACGCTAGTTGAAACAGATGCCGCCACTTTACCTATGCCACATTTGACCAAAGCAACGTCGACTTCACCAAGTTTACCAATATATACAGTAAGATGATTAAAGTGTTTTTCTTGGCAATTCTTCAGAGATGCGCGAATAAGGGTTATTTCTTCATCCATGGCACCTAAAACAGCAATTTTCATATCGTTTTTTTTACTCACAATTAGTTAAGATCAATAAAACCTAAGTCTATTACGTCTGCTAGTGTTATAAAACAACTCAAAGGTTTGAACTTCGAGTAAATTAAAAACAATTCATTATATTGCTTAAAGTTCGACAACCTTTTTACTAACTGTAGGTGAGCTATGAAGTGCTTCAGTATCTTAGTCGTCGCTATGATGTTTATTGGTTGTTAGGCTGTTCCAGAAATGTCAGTTAGTCATAAAACGTTACTTTATGATGAAGGGTTTGATAATGTTACTGTTGAAAGTGAAATAGAAATTTTCGAGTCGAATGATGAAGCTAAAGCTTTTGCTCAATCAGCGATAAGAGGAGTATTTAAACCCAAAGAACAAATTCAAGCACTGGTTCAACATGTTTTTTCTCGTTCAGATTTAAATTTATTATATCGAGCTGAAGCCAATACTGTTGCCAATCAAACGTTTCACAATAGAGCTGCCAACTGCCTTTCAATGTCAATTATGACTTATGCTTTAGCTAATGAGCTTGGTTTTAGCGTGCGATATCCAAGATATAGAAATTCCCGAGTACTGGACAATAAGAGAAGGACAAAGTTTACTAAATGGGCATATTAATTTGCAGATATTACCCAGTTCCAGTCGCAAGCGTACTCAATTCTTCATGCAAGGCTTTGAAGTCGATTTTGATGCACAAGCTACCCGAGAGCATTTCCCTAAAACACTGCTTAAGCTCAATCAAGTTGTGGCCATGTTTCACAATAACAATGGTGCCGATGCACTATTAAAAAAAAGACTACGTAAAAGCATATGCTTATTTATGATCTGCTTTTTTGCAATCCCCGGACCTGTCTTCTGTTTTGACAAACTTAGGTTATTTGTATCGACTCATGCGTCAGTATGAGCTTGCTGAAAAAACTTACCTTTGGGCCATTTAAAAAAATAAAAAAATTTAACTGCCTGGCGTAATTTATCTTATTTATATCGGTATATGGAGCATGATGAAAAAGCCAACAATATCGTGATTCGGGTGATACGTCAGCGTTCATAAAATCCTTTTTTTCATATTAATAGAGGAGATAAAGCGTTTGATAAAGAAAAATGGAAAATCGCGCTAATCCATTATCAACGTGCCCTAAAGTTAGATAAAAGAAATCATGGAGTATTCTTTGGGTTGGGTAAAACCTATTTTGAATTAGTTGATGTTAAACGTAGTCATCATTACTTGAAGCTGGCTAAAAAGAAATCAAGAACTGAACAGCAACATGCCGCGTGTCAGAGAAAAATTAACATGTTAGCGACCATTAAACTGGGATAAGTCAGCTGTTTATTACGTTGTGTTAACTGGTAGTTATTCCTTACGACAGCTATGTTAATAGTATGCTAATTTACTAGCGGAGTGCATCGAATGCAGCTAGCCTCATGTATCCAGAATACTCTAATAACACTCGTTATCTCTTTATCTTTTTGTGCATGTCAATCTAGCACCGACTATGTCACTCCGTCTGGGACGTTGTTATACGACAAAGGCTTTGTTGGTTTTAAAGAGATTCAGATAGAATCAGAACAGGAAATATTTACATTAGATGACAAGGCTAAGGCATTCGTAAAATCAACCATTGAACCAATGACAAATAAAATCGATCAGATGGAGGCATTGGTTAGAGCCATATTTGATCGTTCAGATCTTAATTTACTTTATCAGGGTGATGCTAACAATACCGCCAATGAGACCTTTCATTCCCGAGCCGCAAATTGCTTGTCTATGTCTATCATGACGTATGCAATGGCATCTGAAGCGGGTTTTTACGTGGATTTTCAGGAAATAATGATCCCTGAATTTTGGACAAGAAAAGCGGGGTTTAGTTTGTTAAATGGGCATATTAATTTAAAAATGTTTGCTCCTCATGACCCAAGTGTTTATATGCTTAATGCACGTAGTTTTCAGGTTGATTTCGATCCCCAGTCATCAAGAAGTGGATTACCCAAAAAAGTTGTTAATAAACAAGTTGTAATGGCTATGTTTTATAATAATAAAGGTGCCGATGCTTTGTTGCGAAAAGATTATATATCTGCCTACGCCTATTTTCGTGAAGCTCTGTTATTTGACCCTGATTTTGACTCAGGATGGGTGAATCTTGGCATTCTGTATCGATTAAGCGGGTACTTTAATCAAGCTGAAAAAACCTATCAACACGCACTTGGATTAAACTCTGATAGTTTAACTGCCTGGGAAAATCTTGCTTATCTGTATACGTTTACCGGACGAGAAGAACAAGCTGCGGACATTTTGGCGGATGTTGAATATAAGCGAAACAGCAACCCTTATTACCATGTAAATTTAGGTGAACAAGAAATGGAGCAGGAACATTGGGATCAAGCTTTGGCACATTTTCGAAGAGCTTTGACTTTAGATAGAAGTAAACATGAGGTATATTTCGGACTGGCTAGAGCATACTTCGAAATTGGTGAGTTGCAACAAAGCCGACGCTATCTTAAACAAGCCAAAAGTAAGGCGCATAACCGTCAAGACGAAGACAACTATCAAAAAAAACTAGACTTTTTAAGTAATTTGTAGGTATTTGATAAATGCCTGCATCTTGCATTGTTACCTCAGAAACTGCCTCGTTAATATTTTTGGAGGCTGATCCTAATCAGGCGTTAGATTAAGCGACACCTAATTCTTCAAGGCGTTCTTTCAGGTAACTTTTAGCCGTGTATCTTTCTGACAACACTACTTCAGGATTGGGATGTAAAAACAGGGGTAAAGAAACGCGTGCTTTAGTCTGATCGCTTCCTTGTGGGTTGACAACCCTGTGAGTCGTGGATGGAAAATACCCGCCTGATACCTCTTGAAGCATATCGCCAA
>Ga0209712_10004242_pt1 | contig 11448 bp, 12 predicted proteins | sample ArcOceMetagenome_FD_187443 | JGI IMG/M metagenome (GOLD analysis project Ga0209712, IMG submission 187443) | Marine eukaryotic phytoplankton communities from Arctic Ocean - Arctic Ocean - Greenland ARC118M Metagenome (SPAdes) (version 2) | ecosystem: Environmental > Aquatic > Marine > Oceanic...
TAAAACCGCTAAGCAAGTGTTAAACATTTGGATGCGGTGTTATTGATTGCTCGCAGTGTATCCAATGCTGCCACTTCCGAGCTTTTTCTTTGAGACAGTTTTCAACTTTGTTGGATTTTTTGGGCCATGCGAGCCACACAAACAAGGTAGTTCTGATTGTAATTGACTAACAAAAGACATGAGTATTGTTAAAAAGACACATCAAAATCGTGCAGTATTGAAAATGGATGAAAGCTACGTAATAAGTCCCACATAGGTACAGCTTAAGAGCGATATTAAAAATTCCACTACCAAAAAACTGATCGTCTATAGTAAAATATTAGTATAAGCATGTATGAGTCATTTATTGAGATTAATATGTTCGGTTTTTTAAAAGCAGACCCAGCCAAAAAACTACGTAAGACTTACGACCAGAAATCCACAGATGCTATGCTCGCACAGCGCAAAGGTGACATAAAAACCTACTCCATGCTCACCGCAGAAGCGGAAGGATTATGGAAAGAAATAGAAAAGCTAGAGGCCGCTAAAAAGTAGAATATTTTAATAAAAAACTTGTTCGCCACAAAGAATTCTTAGTTGAATATAAGATGACTGATAAGAACGCAATCGGTAACATACTCCGTATGCCTTTTTGGCGTGCTTTTTTATTCTACTATACAGATTTTTCAACTTACACATCTGATCTATTCTTAATATTGGGTTTCAATCCAGCTTTCAAAAATCAAACAAGCAGACACGCTGTCAATTTTTTGTTTGTCGAGTTTTTTGTAGCCACCCAGTTCAAATAAGCGGGCCTTAGCGTCTACTGTGGTCAAACGTTCGTCACAAGTTTCAACTTTTACTTTATATTTAGCACTAAGTCGGTTTGCGAATTTTTTAGCAGAGAACGTGACTTGTTGACTGGAGCCATCCATATTCAGAGGTAAGCCTACAACCGCTAGATGTGGAGACCATTCTGCAAACAGTTTCGCCACAACATCCCAATTAGGAATCCCATCAACTGCCTTGAGTGCGTTGAGTGGGGAAGCAGTGCCTGTTATCTCCTGCCCTACTGCAACGCCTATGCTCTTAGTCCCAAAGTCGAAGGCTAAGATAGTACGATGCTCTTGTTTACTCATGTAACATCATCATGTGGGTATCATCGAGAGAAAGTGTCGTTAGTGTCATTCAAGCGTGACCTATATCAGGGCCAAGCTGCCAGACATCTATACCTAATCTCTGTACCGCAGTTTCCCATTTTTTATGGATTGGCGTATCGAATAAAATCTCAGTATCCGCTTCGACCATTAACCATGAGCTGGTTTGAATTTCTTCTTCTAACTGCCCACCTGTCCAACCAGCGTAACCCAGCATGATCAGAGACTTTTCTGGCGCATCGTTATTGCCCAACGAAGATATAATGTCTTTGGAAGTAGTCACCATGATTTCGGGGGTCATAATTAAACTTGAAGACCAACCTGGCTGCGAGGTGTGCAAAATAAACCCTCGGTCTTGGCTAACGGGGCCACCAGCCAAAATAATATTCTCAGCTTTATCGTCAATTACCTCTGCCTTTTCGTCGACCTGTGCAACCAACTCTTTTAGCTTCATGCCAACAGGTTGATTGATGACCAGTCCCATGGCGCCATGTTCGTTATGCTCACAAATATAAGTGACCGTTCGTGCAAAATAAGGGTCGTCCATACTCGGAGACGCAATAAGTAAATAATTCTGCAAACTTTGCATAGTAGGATTTATGCTCCTTTGCCAGCGAAAAGACGTTTTTCAATAGCGTCAAATAACATACCAGTGATATTCACGTCATAAGCAGCTTCAATTTCTCGTACGCAAGTTGGGCTGGTAACATTGATTTCTGTGACTCTATCACCAATCACATCTAAGCCTACAAATAACAGACCTTTTTCAACTAAAAGGGGCGCGATAGTCTCGGCAATCTTAAAATCAGACTCTGACAAAGGTTGTGGTCTACCTGTGCCGCCTGCAGCCAAATTACCACGATTTTCACCTTTAGTTGGTAACCTAGCTAATGCATAAGGTACCACTTGTCCATCAATTATTAAGATGCGTTTATCGCCATCTTTTATCTCGGGCAAAAACTTCTGAAACATGGCGTAGCGAGTACCCAGTTCAGTCAGGGTTTCAATAATGACCCCCAAGTTATTACCGTCTTCTTTGACCCTAAATATAGAGCTCCCCCCCATACCATCCAGGGGTTTACAAATGATGTCTTGGTGCTCTTGATGAAACGCTTTAACTAATTGTGTATCTCTTGTCACCAATGTATCTGCGACTAAATCAGGAAACCATGAAGTGAATAACTTCTCATTAAAATCCCTTAAACTTTGGGCTCTATTAACCACCAAAGTACCGGTTTGCTCAGCTAATTCAAACATATGCGTCGCATAAATAAACTCATTATCTACGGGGGGATCTTTACGCATCAAAATCACATCAAGCTCAGCTAAACTTTGATGTAACTCTTCACCTAAAGTAAACCATTTGTCTGCATGTGGCTCGACAGCCAAACTAGCCATTCGCGCCATAGGTTTACCATTTTGTAAATACAGGTCGCCCATTTCCATATAGAACAATTCATAACCACGCTTTTGTGCATCCAGCAACATAGCAAAACTGGTGTCTTTTTTGATATTGATGGACTGGATGGGATCCATCACTATGCCAAGTTTAATGGTCAATGTTGTTCCTTAAAGGTGTTGTTGAAACGTTAGCTGAACGTTTGAAAGACGGGTATTTCACTTTGTCCCTGATTCTGAGGCAATTATCACATAATTCAAGCTTGTTTTTAAATCAAAACAAAAAAGTTTGAATTTAAACTCAAGCATTCTCTATTCAGGGGGAAGTTTAAAGAATTATCGGGTATCTATATCTTCTTTGCCGCTTTCTTGGCTTGTTTAGCTAGCGCCTTGTTAGCTGTTTTTGCCAAACGCAAATATATCGTTTTCGCTTCTAATGTCTGTGAATTCAAAACCATTAGGTTAGCCAAACGAAATTCTGCCCAAGGCTTTGGTGCCAAGCCATCTAAATCGGGTGCTTTGCCGATAAACTCATGCAAAGCCTTTATCCCAGCATCAATATTATTTTCACCTAAAACGGAGGTTCTACCCAGTTGATACAAGGCATTGTATCTGGCTATAACGCTCTGTTCAGTTTCAGGGTTTTTACTGATAGCTATGCTTAATTCTTCAAACGCAGCTTGATAGTTTTTTTGTTGTTGTTGCAGCATGCCTGCTTGCAAGAAAAAATCAGGAATATCTTTATAGGTTTGTTTTGCTTGTTGCAAAAGTGCCTCTGCTAACGCGTCATTATCTTGGGATACTTCATAATTAATCTCAGCTTCTAGGCCTTCTTTTGGATCAAGTAGCTTAATTTTTTCTATTTGGACCTTGGCTATTTTCAGGTCACCACCAGCAATGCTGGGCGCGCCAGTGTGGAATTGCATTAATCCTTTTCTGTATTTGATGGAGTCAGGCTGCAGTTCTACTGCTTTAGTGAAACTATTAACTGATTTTTCTGCATAACTTAAAGCTGAAAAAATGGAACCAGATGCCTGCCGCCCCATAATAGCGCCACGGACATAATGTGCTTCTGCATCCTTTAAATTAGCCTTAAGCGCTTTTTCAATCCAATCCTCAGCTTCATCTAAATCAGTATCCATATAGATTTTGGCCAAATAAATCATAGCATCTGGGTCATGCTTTTGTTTCTCAAACAACACGATTGCCTGTTCAGTTTGCCCCGTTTTTAATACTGTAATGGCATTATCTAGCGAAGAAATGGCATTGGCGAATGTCAGCGTCGAAAAGCTTAGATAACAGACAAATACTAACTTTGCTGTAGTATTCAATGACATCATGATCCTTGATTTTAAGTATGCTTAGGATAACCTAGCTTTTCAGATTAGGCGTTGACTGTCAATTAACTCAATGCCGTCAGACCATTTTTATATTTGCGTGACATACGTGCGCTTGCAATGGCAACGATCACACCCAGCGTAACCCAGAAAACAAGCTGCCACTCACCTAGTTCTCTAAACATACTGCAGCTACCAAAGAACATGAAAGCAGTATAAGTAGCAATACTAGAGACGATAGACGCAACGATATGCTCAACTAACTATCGATTAGCGGGTACAGATTTAGCTAAACAAAAACAACCAAATTGAATAGCGAGTACCGTTCCTAAAACACCCAATATCATGTGTAATGTATTGGAGTAGGTTATGCCTAATAACAACAGCAATAGTCCACCAACTAACAATAAGCCAATATGACTAATTGAGGACAGTGACATATGTGACTTTACTAACAGGCTTCGGCGATCACTAATGAGTGTTACAAGCGATTCAAGCGGGGCAAAAGGTTATTTGCTCAAAGATGTGTCTTTGGAGACCTTAGTTGATGGCATAAAAACCGTTCACTAGGGCAAAACGTTAATCCAGCCCCAATAACTGAACGCATCATTCAGGGTTTAAAAAAGCATACACTTCACGATACACCATTACAGGAAACACCCGATATCAGCGAAAAATAAGTGTTACGCATCATGGTATCCGGTTACGGTAACAGGGAAATATCTGGTGCAATGTTTAAATCACAAGGTACAGTTAAAAACCAAGTGTCGGCTATCCTTGGTAAAATAGGAGTCAGAAACAGAACTCGCGCCGTACTTAAAGCCATTGAGATGGAGATGATTTAGCACCACACAGCTAGACTCTAAAGTATGTTATTTTTTCTCAATTCTTCTAGCTTAAATTTATATTTGCGACTGACCTTAACACTATCACCCGATGTTAACTGCGCTAAATATTCACCATTTGAGTTGGGCGTCAATCTTTTTAATTTGTTCATATTGATCATGGCTGAACGGTTAACCCTCGGAAAAAGGCTGGGGTCGAGTTCTTGTTCAAATTGTTTGAGGGTTTTACGTATAATATGCGTGCCTTCCGATGTATGCACACACATGTAATCACCTGCGGCCTCAATCCAAGAAATATCATCCAGTTTCACTCTGATCCACTCCGAACCACTTTTCATAGATACCGTTCGTTGCAGCTCAGTCATTGAGCCACCGGTTGTCACCTCTAAATTACGGATAAAGCCATCAATGGAGTTACCTGTTTTGCGACTCAGTAATGCGTCTAGCTTAAGGTGTTGAAGCACTACATCACTATCAAAAAAAGAATCAACGAGCTTACTTAAACAATTGGCCAACCTGTCATCTGAAAATGGTTTAAGTAAATAATCAAAAGCCTGAAATTCGAAGGCATTTAGGGCAAATTCTCTAAACGCAGTAACAAACACCACTTTAGGCACAGGAGCGGTATTTTTTGATAATAGCTCTGCCAGCTCAAGCCCACTTAATCCTGGCATCTCAATATCCACAAAAGCAATATCGGGTTGGAATTGCTCAATCGCATCCAGCGCATGTTGAGCAGATGGACATTGTGCAACCACATCAAACCTAACATCACCATGTAGTCTAAGCATTAGACCTTCTCTGGCCAAACGTTCATCATCAACAAGAATGGCAGTCAATTGACGACTCATGAACGCCCCACAGAGATAAAAGTCTTAACACGATACTCTGTAGTTAGATCACGTATAATATTTATAAAACATACATCATGCCTATATTTTAGAAGTAGATTCCCAGCCTTTTTATACTCTTTGGATTGGCCATCAACCTGCCAGCTTTCTTGTTCTTCTACAAAGCTAGATATCCTTTCTCTGACTAAGTATTCATTGTTTATTACTATACAGTGGTACATACATATCATTCCTGAATTGTTGTAACACACAATATACAAGCTAGGAGATAAACCGCGAACATTTCTGAGACCAAGTGCGGAGATCTAGGATAAATGGAGATAGGCTGTAACAAATTATTTTTAGAGCCAAAAGAAAGGGCTGCGCTTTTAGCGCCAGCCCTTTCTTAATTCAGGAAACAATACATGTTCTAAATCTGGTAAAATATACCCATCGGGACACTACTCTGACACTATTATTGTAAGTACATACATCCGAATTTAAACCTAAGTATAATTGACATAGCACAGGTTAAAATACACTCACTTTTGGAAAGTCATTTCAACTTCTATAACTTAGCTAGCAATGCTTCGTAATCAACGCCACTTTTACGGGCCATATATTTAGCAGTGTTTTGTGCTTTATTAACTATTGCAAATGTCACTGGATCATAACCGTTGCAGACTAAACCTTTACTGATCGTTTCAGCTTTGATACCACTTGTTTTGATAGCATGATTCAATTTTAATTTGCTATTACTTTTTATTGCTTCACATATTTTGACCAAATGTACTTCAATGTTTTTGTCAATATGATTAGCTTTCGCACCGCCAGCTAAAAGAATACCTACGGTTAATATGCTACCAATAATAATTTTTTTCATGATGTTTCACCTTGTGTCAGTTAAATCCTGCATGATTGCAAGTACATGGTTAATGTAGAAGGGGATATAATTTAAGTGAGGCTAAAAAAGGCCAAGCACGGCTAAATGCGACCAAGCGACCAACTAACAAATTTCAGCGGTAGACTATCGTTGTTAATCATCAATTAATCGTATCTGAAGTTATCTTGTTACATTGAAAGAAATGAATTGAGAACTATTATTCAGCATAAGGTTTGGTCAGATATAAAAAGGCTCTGACAACAGGGCGATTTAGGATGATTTCATAGACAAACTTTAAAGGCATTTTCTGATAGATTTAAATAAAAAATGATGCGCTATGATTGCTGTAATCCACATTGAATTTTTTGTCATTGACAGTTTGAGCAGGTAACAAGTTTTTTTATTCACAAAGAATTTAAATATTTGTAAGAATGACCAGATTTATGTCTTGTAGTTTTACATCACGTTTACTATTTGGCACTTCACCAACAAGTTCTTTATGCTTTACTAAGGCCTCTTCCCCCGGCAGCATAACATTCGATCACATCGTTTAGATGTGGCCAAACTTACATCATGCATATAAGGAGCACTCACCTCTAGATTACGCAAAGTGGGCGTTCTGAACTTACCCATATCTCGGGATTGTAAAGTGACTTCAATTAGCCTCACAACATAAACAAGATAAGCACCTTTATCATCAACATTTTACAAACCAGATCAGTGTATTTTCCACAAGAGACACAAAACAACATAATCAGTAGCACTCACCAGCCACAAAAAAACTAAAATAGAAAAGACTAAAAGTTACAGATGAATAAATTACCACCATTTTCGTTCAGCAGATGATCAAGTTCTGCTGAACGAAAATTCTAGTTCATTAGCTATTTGTTAGTAACAAAATAATAAATATGATGATGAAAACGCTCAAATCGGCCATCAACGTACAATAATCAGACAGTTAAATTATAAATTACTAATTCTTACAATATCAGGCGCGTCTAAGTGATGACAAGTCCATAAAAACTGCTTATAATGCGCGTCGATTTCGGTACTAAGAATTCGAAATAAGTTCAATACAGTAAATGGCCCTTTAGCTCAGTTGGTTAGAGCATACGACTCATAATCGTCAGGTCCCCTGTTCGAGTCAGGGAAGGGCCACCATTTTTTAGGTAAAAACTCTTTTAAAACAAGGGTTTACCACCTAAAATATCACTTCTGTTCCACTTTTGTTCCACTTTACTATTGTATTTTTATCTACCCAAAGGTCAAATTATTTATTTGGGTGCCTAAAAAATTGGTTCGAGTATCATTCTACAAACGAGCAGCATCCCTCAACGACCATATATAGGGTTAGTTTGATTACCAGGGGATTATATCGGCACTAGTCTTACAATCGTCACTCAGAGGGTTAGGGCTAATCTGACGTTCGATCTAACTAGCTTCTGCCCCATTGCAAACTACAGGTTTACGATACTTGGGGAAAATACGATTCGCTTTTTTAAATGAGGTCCAATCAAAACACTTTCTTTTTTAAATATACTTTAATAATTTAAAAAAGGTACATTGACGTTTTAGAAAGGGTAAATCGCTTATGGACAAGCTGGGCGAGCTAAACACTGAATATGAAATCGAAATTGATAAGACCTTTGACTTATTAAAAAAGTTGTCACCAGATGATGGCAGGTTCGCTTTCAATCAAGTCCCTATCACCACCTACTACTTACCGCCAGTAAACGAATTGGCTCACCTACTTGGCTTTGATAATCCAATGCTTACAAATATCAAACAAGTGGAAAAAGATTACCGTGTTGATATAAAAATCGGCCGCTCTAGCCTCTACAATTTATTTGGGGTCGGAGTTGGACTTAGAGTGCTTGATAAATTAAAAGCTTGGTTCAAACTGTTACCCCTTACTGTATCTAACTTAAAATATAAGCGTGCCATGTACACGGCTTTACGTTATTCACAAATAGCGCCAGTTTCTCAAGCTTGTTATTGGATGTCTGCTGTTGGAGGTTTTAAAGCGAGTCAACATTACGAAACTGCTTTTCAACACTTTGACTTGATGTTTAACTTTGTTGGTGAAAGAGCAAAGTCTGAGATTAATTTGATTCGGCGATTTAAGAAGGGCTTAAACGGTGGGTCGCTAGAAACAGTTTCAAAGGCGGAGTTATGGCAACAAGCAATACCGTTATGGGAAAACACCAAGGTAGCCCCAGAGCTAATGGACAGTTTTAATAAATTAATTCAGCATAAAACTCTAACGACAGCGACTATAGAATCAATAGTAGCCTTTCGGTTAGAGTTTTATCTTGAGCTAACTTCATTGCTCGATTTAGGTACGTCAATTAAGAGTGCGAGAGACACTCAAGAGCTAACGTCAAAGTCTGGTTTCATAACTAGAGCAGTGCAGCATTATTTAGATAGAGTCGAGTGCACATGTTGCTTTGGCGGTCTAATTGTCGAATTAAAGCATCTTTTTAAATCCAAAGGGTATGATTTAGGTTATCGAAAGTTAGCGACTTTTATCATTATTGATGAACAGAGTGATAGCAGTTCAGGCTATAAATTAAAGGAGAAGCAGTACGATAGACTGAAGGAATGGAAAAACGGTGTAACCAAACCTAGCTCAAAGAAGCTAGAGCAATTCTTTTCTAATTTGTCAGATTACTTAGACATAGAGTATAGCGAGATATGGTTGGATTTTAGTAGAGCGCTATTGGCTTGGGATAAGCTCAAACCGAAATTAATATCTGAGCTAGATTTTTTTTCGTCTGATGAAGTTGAATCAGTGTTTTGCGAAGTGTTGGCAAATTTACATCGCTACTACCAATCAAATCTACAGGTTTATGTGGAAAATATGCAGCCTAGTGCTTAACACATAAGGCTGCTTAGCAACATTAGTTTAAGGAGCTTGGTTAGTCATCTAGCCTGTCTTCCCAATCTTCAGGTCTTTCGTCCTCACCTCGGCCTTGCCAGTAGGCGTCATGTTCAGGGTCTAACTGTTGTGAACGATTATCTAAGTCATGTTGATCCATGTTATTTGTTCTCCTTGTTTGCGTTTTTATCGGCAGCACTCATGGCTCTTGCCGAAAAGCTGTGTTTATCGACTTTGCCGCCATTATTTTTAGCTGTTTGGCTTTGAATACGACGAGCAGCGTCTTTTGTCATAGGTTTTGTTTTATTACCCATTAGTTTGATTCCTTTTACTGTTCAGTCAGCAGAAGCTTCCGCTAACAGGACTGATAATGACATATGAAATATAACTTGAAGTGAGGGGGTAAGTGTCCAGTAACGAGTTAATCCCAGCATCCGTAAATGCACTTTGAACTAAATCGCTGCCGAAGTAATGGTGATCATTCCTGACAGTCGGATTAAGTGGCAGATCGACTATGCGCAACTACACTTATGCGTGTTACAACTTTACGGACTAGCAAGCTCTAACTTCTTGCAATTTTTCATATCCAGTTTCTGCTGCCTTTTTAGTCTTTTGACCTTTTGCTGTCCGATAATTTTTTAAAGAATGCAATGAAAGATGACCCAGAACCAATGCCAACGTACAGTCATCAAAACAATCTAGCCTACCCAACAGTGACTCTCTAAAATCGTGCAGTCTGTATTTATATTCAACCTTGTCATCATTTAATTCAGTGAAGAAACCCAAGTTCATTCTTAACTCTGTCCATTCATTGTCAAAATTGGCTTTGTGACCACTTCGCGCACGCTGCGAAGGGAATAAGTATTCTGATCCTGGAGAGGATTTCATTCTGTTATAAATCATCTTAGTAATGTCTTTGGGGATAGGAATTTCTATATGTAAGCCATTTTTTGGTTTGACCTTTACTTTTGAATGATTGAAATCAACCTGCGAGTATTTCATCCCCATCACTTGCATTGTTCTAAAGTGACCCGTCGATTGCAGATTCATAAAAAATCGAAAATCAGTATTTTCTGAGGCGTCAAGATACTCAAACAGTGCTTTCAGATCTTCATCAGAGAATTCTACGTGTCGCTGATTATTTATTCGTTTAACATCGTGAAAGTGATAAATATCATCCCGACCAAGGAGTCTTTCATTAAAGCAATAGTTTATAGCAGCTTTTACTCGGCTCACTATTTTGTCGTGAGTGCCACTAAAGTCTGCAAAAGATTTTAAGTAATTTTCAAATCTAGATTGAGTCATATACTCTAACTTCTCATCTATCAGCACTATCGTCTCTATTGTTTTGTTGGGGAGTTCAACTTCAATATTATTTGAAAGATGATTTCTAATTAAAGCTGTTAACAGTTTCCATTCTTTGGAGTCTTTCCCATGCTTATTTTTTACATTGAATTCTAGATGAGCGTTTAATGCATCGCCTACCGTCGATATATTTTTAGTATGTATTCTTAATTCGTCAGAATAAGGTTTTCTACCAAGTTTCGTAACTACAGATTTATAACCAGTAACGAGATCATCAAATTTTCGAACATCAACTTGCTCTTTTAGATCCCAGCTTTTTAGCACACACCTATAATCCTTGCCTTTTTGCTTACCCTTTATAACCAAATGTTTTAACTTTTGTGTTATTTCTAGCTTTAAACCTCTTTGTGTTGAGGGATAAATTTTTATACTTCTAGTATGATTAATTAGCAGTTTTGATAACAACTCAACATCATTAATTTGACCAAAAGATATATGTTTTTGCTTTTGAATAGCGTCTAAGTTTGCGTGCCAACCAGTCTGAATTACAAGTGAATTCTCACTTATTGGAGCAGGATGTGCTAAATTCAACTCAACATTCTGTAACGTAGGTTCTTCTAAAGAATTAACAACAATATTGGCTTTATCTTGACTGCGAAAAATTGAGGGTGTTTCGATTTTTTCATTAATTGTACAAGTATCGATTTCAATAAAATTACTGTTCGGAGTATCAGTAGTTTGTTTAGAAAATATTGATAACTCCCAGCCTCGTTTTTTTTCAGAATGACACTTTAGAATCCATGGTGCATCCGACTGAAAATAGTAATCCCCTGGTT
>Ga0209712_10004245_pt1 | contig 11444 bp, 8 predicted proteins | sample ArcOceMetagenome_FD_187443 | JGI IMG/M metagenome (GOLD analysis project Ga0209712, IMG submission 187443) | Marine eukaryotic phytoplankton communities from Arctic Ocean - Arctic Ocean - Greenland ARC118M Metagenome (SPAdes) (version 2) | ecosystem: Environmental > Aquatic > Marine > Oceanic...
GGTTTCTCCGGAAACACCTTTTCTAACACGTAACAACCTCGACAAATACCAAGGGTGATCTCCCGATCAAGGATTGCTGGATTCACGATAAGGATCTTCAAATTATACAAAAGACACCAATGATGATGGATCAGCATAGATATAGATATATATATGACAATAAGGATGAGTATGAAAAGCTCGCCCAGGAATACTATGCAACACAATGATAGCACGGTGAACATTATTTCCCTTGACACCAGCAGAGACCGTGATCCAGGGAAGTCTATCAACAATGGTACATACGGTGCAAACAAGCATTATCAGTTCCTTCTTACATTTGAACATGAGAGGGCAAGCAGTGAGGTGCAAGATCCATTATATGGTACTTGTACTACAAACAACTATTGATGCAAGTGCAACCAACTTGTAGTTTGAAGTACGCCATGCAGAATTGTTGCCCTAATGTGGTATAATACGATAGATATTAATTATGAGAACGATTGAGCATTTCCGATTCATTTCAGGAATTCTGTTGAAAACAAAGCATACGGAAGAACTCCAATATTAGTCGTACAAGCTGGTTTCGACTTTCGAAACGATACCGTACAATTCTACATTGACACCATATGTTTGCAAAACTAGCCAACCTTTTTACGTGATGAATTGCTACTTTAGCTGTGTGTACTAACTCTTGAAATATATCAAATCATCTGGATCCCCGTTACAGTAATTGTGTTCATATTGAATATTACAAGGGAGCTTCCTTGTAACGGGGATCCAGATGATTTGATATATTTCAAGAGTTAGTACACACAGCTAAAGTAGCAATTCATCGTCGCGTAAAAAGGTTGGCTGGTTTTGCAAACATATTGAATATGGTGACAATGTAGAATTGTACGGTATCGTTTCGAAAGTCGAAACCAGCTTGTATTATGTATTCAAGTACCTACTATGATATCTCGGTACCTCCAAGCCAGGTATGGCTTGGTACGGTATGGTAGTACTTCGTACGTAGCAAAATGTTCCATATTTGAAATGCTAATCCCTAATCGATGAGGCTAGTACAATAGCCTCTATGGCTTAATGGCCTATAGTTACCATGTCGGCCGGATATATTAAGACTGGCACAGTCATAAAAGCTCATAAAGACAGTCATAACATTTCAGCGACTATTTTAGACAATTTTAAATTCAACGATTTTATTTCAACGGATCCTGACAACCAACGGTAGGTGCTTCGGATCAATTCACGACGGAATGAATCGCTTGTGTCATTCCACCATCGCTCTATTGAGTATTATTGATGCTGGTGGGAATCAACGGAAGTTTTTGGAAGAAAACTAACAAGAAGCAAATAGTGTCAAGTCTTATCAAGAATAATTGCCAGTACTACATACAATACAGTAGTCCAGTACCGTACTAACTGCACTACGAACTACTGTGATACAATCACCACCACGCCTACACTTTCAACTTGTGACTGCACGAATTGTGGTTTGTACTACAACAGAGCACAGAGCAGTTTAAAGTTCTAGTAGGTTCCAGACAATCACCAGCAATCACAATTCAAATCCTCTACGCAGTGCAGTACAGTCAATCGATTGTCAATTGATATCAACCTTGTTCAATCGTTCATTCCATTCATTGTCAGTACAGTACTACAGTACAGCAGTCTATTGAATTTGAATATTCCTCTAAACTGCAGACACTTTGAATCAAGTCAATCGAATCGAATCGAATCAAGTCAATCGAATCGAATCGAATCGAATCAAGCCAAGATATAAAAGATGCATTCACTGCCACAAACAAGAAGCACCAAAATAATGGCTACCTCCTCCTTCTCCATCGTTGACACCCCTGATAAAATGGATTGCAAAAGTGATGACGAATACGTTCCCGATAGCTTCAAAAATATATTCGCAGAAGCAGATGCCAACCTCGAAAAAATACTCTCTTCCGAAGAACTGCAAGTATCAATAGTAGATCTGGGAATGGGACAGCAACTGGATCAGAAACTGCAACTGCAAGGTACTAATGACAAGATTCACAATGACGACAATCAAGACACTGTACCAGCGGGTCTCCTATCAGAAACCCAGGATTGTGATTCAGGAGAAACAACTCCTGATTCCAGCATACTCGTGGACATGGACATTGAAACACCTTCCATGAATATCTCCATCAATACTACTAGTACAAACAGCAATAGCAATCACCGCAATACATCCAGAATGTCAATGTCAATGCAAAAACATACACCAATGCCATTCCAATCACCCGCATCGGATATCGATGGACCATACGATTTGGAACTAGGATCAGCGTGTAGACCCAACCCCGCTGACTTATACACTACCTCTTATGAAGCGAGGATGCAGGCTATGGATGATCAGCCGGGGGTATGTCCTGATCATGAAGATGATTGTAAGTGTCATTTGCAGTTCAACTTCTTTCCCTTGAATCTCAAAGAGAGGTTAGATGGTGTGGAAATTTTAGAAGGGTTAGAAGGCGTAGAAGCGCAGGCTATGGAGAGGACACCGAGGAATGATGATTCGTCTTTTGCATCAGAGGCGGAGATAAAGGAGGAACAGGAAGTGGAGCTGGAACAGGAAGTAGAACTGGAACTGGAACTGGAACTGGAAACAAATGACGATGACTTCTTGCCCGAATCTGAATCACCAATCGTTGCAGGGCAACTTTCAAATGATACTGATTTGAGTTTTGGGCCCAGTGACGATGATGATAGCGATAACGAAGAGCATGACAATGATAATAGCAATATACTCCTCCACAGTTCAGAGGAAGAGGATATTGAAGAATTCCTTCCCAACAATCATAGATCGAGTATCATGAGCGGGACGCGTATGTCCATGGATGTGGCATCCAAACGAAAAAGTGGGGCTTTTGCCAAGGCCAAGGAGAAGCATTCTGCAGCACCAGCACCAGCACCAGCACCAGCACAATTAGCAGTAGCAGCGGAATCAGCAGTAGCAGTGGAATCAGCAAAGTCCAAACCAATCTCCCGCAAGGGCAAGAAGGATAAACCACAAGATGACACAAAGCGAAAATTTCGACAAAGAAGGAGCAAAGGTACGCCTCAGGACGTGATTCCGCCAGCACCAGCATCGCCATCCAAGGCACGGAAATTCAATATATCCCTTCCGTTTCCCAGAAGTCCTCGAATGAATTCCAAGCGGGCAAGGCAATATACTCTTTTGGATAAAATCGATAACAACAGGATTGATGTTCCGCTTAAAATTGAATGGAGTGAGAGGAGAGAAGAGAGGACCAAGACACTGGGTCCCAAAGAACATTCAAGGGCTTCCATCGCTTCGACTAGCACTACTACTACGAGTACAGCTACAACGGTCAAGAGTCCTGGGAAGACAAGTTGGAGGAGCAGGAAGCTGACTGTCCCCAAAGCGCCTAATCTTTTGACGAGGAATAAAAGGGGTGAGAAAAAGTATTCCACGGCTGGTGGCAAACAGGATGAAATCGCGACTTCACTCTTGGAGAACAATATCAATAATGACAAGAAGAAGAAGAAGAAAAATAAGAAACACACAGCGACTGTGCCAAAAGAACCGAGGCTTTTGTCCAAAGAAAAAATGGGAGAGATAAAGTATTCAAGTACTGGATCCAAGGTAGTGAAGACATTGGAAGTGGTGACTGCCAAACCTATGCAAAAAACTCTTGGAAAGAGGCCCATGAATCAAAAGTTTGGAGAGAAACGATATTCAACTGCGGGTGTACAAAAGGAACAGTCGGTGTCACCTGAAAAGCCACAAACTGACTGGGCCAAGAGAAAGCCGACAGTTCCAAAGGCTCCCATGATATCATTCTTCATTCAAGAACCGACAAAGCGTGATGCAAGGAAAGAAGTTCAGAAAGAGCAGCCGAGTGAACCATTCGTATTCAAAGCAAGGCCTGCTCCCAATTTCTCAAATCCTTCGATTCACAAGTCAAAAGTGTTGGCTCGACCACTCACTATTCCCAGGCCGTTTCGTCTCGCTACCACTGAAAGGGCCATTTCGTCCCCTCGAGATCCATCTCCGATGCCACTTCGTGTTGAAAAGTCTTGGGCGCAAGAGAAAGTAGAAGCCTCGCCGCCCATGGCATTTCGTGCAAGATCAGTTCCGAACTTTACACAATCCTCTATTCCTCAAAGAAAGGTATCGTCGCGACCGCTTACAGTACCGAAGCCGTTTCACTTGTCGACGGAGGACAGGGCGAATTCGCCAAGGAATGCAAAGGCCTCGGCACCAGTTGTCGATAGGGTGGTGAATGATAATATTGGAAAGGACACCGCGATGGAGAACAAAATGAAGTCTTTTGTTTTCAAGGCTAGACCAGTGCCAAACTTTTCAAAAGCAGACATGCCTCAACAAAGAAACTCGTCGCGTAGGGTAACGGTACCGAAGCCATTCCATCTCACATTGGCTGACAGGGCATCCTCGCAAAGGTCTATCAAAGAATGCTCTCCAACGCACAGAAATGATCTCGCGGCTGATAACTCGAATGCAGTTGAGGAGAGGTTTGTGTTCCGTGCAAGGTCGATGCCAAGTTTTTCGAGGAACCCAAATGGTCATAGGAAAGCATTAGCAAAACGTGCCCTGACGGTCCCTGTTCCTTTTAGGCTTGTGTCAGATGACAGAGCCAACTCTCCGAGACGTCAATTGAGACAGACAACTGCAAGTGCAGGTGAAACAATAAGGGCACAGTTTCCTTCGCCTTCCAAGAAAGCGCCTACTTCTCAAAAACCATTTCGTTTCCTTACACAAGAAAGAGCTATTGTGCGCAAGTCCCCTTCCTCGAGAATTCAAGACGATAGTGAATTTGACCTACTTCCGCCGCCAGAGACAAAGCGGGTTCATATAATTGGAGCTCTTAATGTCAATGGATCGCAAGTCGAGAGATTGGCGAAGAAAAGACTCACTGTGCCAAAACCATTCCGGCTTACACCTTCCAATAGAAAAGGATCCGAAGGAAGCAAGTTAAAGGAGAAAGAGGTGTTTTCGTTCCGAGCAAGACCAATGCCTTCTTATAAACCTTCGATACAGCAACCAACAGTGACAAAGAGACTGACGTCGCCGAGACCTTTCCGACTTAGAACCGAGGAAAGAGCAAATATTGATGATCATGGAGAACTCAAGACGAAATTGTTTCTGCGGTCGAAGCAAAGTGCTGTAGCTAGGGCTGAACAGTTCGATGAAACACTAAACACTGTAGATCGCTTGTTGGAAATGAGTTCCAGTTTATTGTCCACAGACTCGACAAATCCAAATATGTGCCCAACTGGTGCTCTAAGTTGTGACGATGGTTGCATGTCATTCGAGACTTTCGATTGAGGGGTTTGGGTTAGATATATAATTTTCATAATATATACAGTTTCCTGAGTGGCAACACTTCTTCAGTTTATACTCCACGTTTCTGGAAAGTTTTCTATCGTAGAGCCGACCAATCAATTTAGTTTATCATTTGTACAGCACTACATTGTGCCAAAGCAGATACCAGTATTGTTTTCTCTCTCGATCATCTTCCCAGCAGGAAGTAGCAGGTTTCGGATGCTCCTCTTTTTACTTGACTTTTTGTGTACCAAGAATAATCGAGTCAATTTTGGCCTAAAAAGAACTAGGATTTCTATAAGCGTAATTGATTCAAATTTAAGAATAGAATAGCAGATCGGATGTCAACGCGGCACCTCTCCGAAAGGGCTGCAGAGCACAAAGGGCAGCCACAGTGAGATTCGCTGAATTATTTGCTTTCACGCAGGATGTGCATATATGCTTGCTCGAGAGCCAAATCGAGAGTCGTAGCGACAGCTTCCATATGAATGTCAATGGCACAGCGTAGATGGTTGTTGGTGCTTACGAGTAGAGAGGGCTGAAGACGCTACATCCTAATTTAGGAAAGTGGAGTTGAGCTTCCACGTTATTTTCGTATATAATCATAATGACAGCGCAAAGATAGAGAAAAGTTGTTGCAATGCTATCCATCTGAAGAGATTGTTATTTATAGCTTGCCCAAAACGGTCCAAGCAGGGGCAGATCGATAAGACATGAATCACCAGCGTGTTTGAATCGTTGTATATCATCGCTTGGTGTTGTTACCTCGTACCTTCACGACGATATTGATGTGTCTTGACATATTTGATTTTTTGTGACTGATGGTGCAACCATATGAACGTATCCAGAAAGATGTAGATACACACATAATGGAGGATCCAAGTAAAATCAGCAACGGGAATGACAGATACAGTCATTATTATAAAAAGGACGAGGGCCGAAGCTGCCGTCCAGCTAGCAACAGGCACGAATCTGCCACTCCTACTATGCAGATGAATGTTGATGATATCACAAGCTGCCCGACTCCTCCAGTAGAGCAACCCCTATCGTCCAATCAGCACCTCAGAACTTGAAGAGAGAAAAAACGATGCCGCATCTGCGAATAAACGCAAAATTGAAGAATCTTGCCCTATTTATATTCTCCCTATTGACCCCCTCAAGCTCGTCTTTGGTTTCGTTGGTATTGTTTAAAATAAAGTTTAATGCAGATTAATATATCATAATCTCCTCCCAGCCATGCACGGGTGACAAGAAGGGAACTCCAACGTAGCTGTCTCCCAGACGATGCACCATATGTCAAAGAGTTTCAAGATAAAAGAGGCTCTCAACATTCCCCGGATGAAACGTCAAAGGGTATCCAAGATGAGAGGGGGGGGGCTGGATAAAGTTATCTGGTGAATAGATAGTTTTCTGAATATCAACGATAACAGTACTTCAAGCATTATTGACATAATGAGATGGTAGGGCGATATAAATTATGTTAGACGTAAACAAGATGACGCAGCTAAATTATATTCAATATCTCTAGACACAACAAATATATTTCTCTCAATCCCAGGCAGCCACTCGTCCTGGCCCATTTTCAGTTCCTTGCAATGGTCATGCTTAACAGCAATACTATGAAAGTCTAGTCCATCGGCAGCCTCGTCCTAGCCAATTTCAATACTACAAGATGTCTAACCAAGGGCAGCCATTCGTCCTGGCCCATTCCATTACTTCAATTTTTTCCCTTTAGGCATCATTGACGCATGTAGATTCATTCCAAGGGCAGCCATTCGTCCTGGTCCATTTCAATACTTCAATATGCCCATTTAAGGCAGCATCGGAGCATGTAAATTCATCCCAAGGGCAGCCATTCGATCTAGCCCATTTCAATACTTCGATGTGCCCATTTAAGGCAGCATATTCGCATGTATCTCCATTCCAAGGGCAACCATTCGATCCGGCCCATTTCATTACTTCAAGGTGTCCACTGTTGGCAGCATTGGTGCATGTAAATCCATTCCAAGGACAGCCATTCGTCCTGGCCCATTCCAATACTTCAAGGTGTCCACTGTTGGCAGCATTGGCGCATGTTTTCCAATCCCATTGAACTCCAATCTTTCTCAAATACTTGATAATATCAAGGTGCCCGCCATTTGCAGCAGCTGAAATTGTTATTTCATTCAATATGCTCTTTAGAACCAATCGAGATTCCTTTGCCAATTGTAATATACCTAATCTACCGATCCTTGCTGCTGTATTGAATAGATCCGACTCCCCGATCACATGGGTACAGAATCACGTCAAAGGACATCAGGATGACCACAAGAACTTTGCCAATTTAGATCTTTGGAGCCAAGCAAACGTCATTGCAGACAAGTTAGCAAAAATAGAACTACGTGAACAGAGACCTATCACTCAAGGACCACTCATGGAAGGCCAGATCTGGAAACTGCGCTGCAGAGGGAAATAAATTGCTGGCGGATAATAAGACAAACGATACACGAACAAAGAATGCACGACAGATGGAACAAGCAGTTTGGACTCGATGGAATTGAAGATGAGTTCGACTGGGACACATTCAAAAGAACCTGCAGGACCAAATCGGACTGGCAAAAGATCTGGTTTGCCAAACACAATTCCAGAATCGGAGGAGTGCGCACAAACCTAGTACAAAGGAAACATGGCGACGATCCAACATACCCATGCTGTGGAGAAATAGAAACAGCGGAGCACATCTACCAATGCACGAACATAGAAATGTAGAATACATACGATGTGCACATGGATGACGTCATTAGCCACCTCCGCGCAACATCGTCCAAAGCGATCTCCGATACCATTGTCGAAATATGCAATGCAATAAGGGAAAACAGAGAATGCTCCCTTGATGATGACTGGGACCCTGCCTTGCTTGGCCTAGCTCGCCAACAAATAGAAGTAGGACAGAGAGCATTTATTGGAGGACTATGGCCATTGGCATGGAGAACGGCACAACAAGAATACAACACAAGGATCCGTAGGAAGAAATCACCAGCAGTGTGGATGTCGACTACAATACTTAAAATCCAGACCATGCTCTACGAACTATGGAGGAGACGAAATAAAGGACTTCACGGAGATGAAGACAGCGAAGTTAACAAGACGAGACATGAAGAACTAAATGCAGAAATCAACGAAATATACAATGAGAAGCCACATGATAGACTGCTTCCACATGAAGACGCCAATGTTTCAGAAATTAGAAGGAACTGGCGAAGAAATACAAATTGAAGAGGAAAGAAAACTGGGTCAGTGAAGCACGAATACTACTCCGGACATACGAGGGACTCATGAATCACGGAGGAAGGATCACAGATTATTTCTACATTCAACAGCGCCGTGATGGATAAACACCCAACAAGCCTCCCTTGGGACGCATGTGTCTAGGTGAGTCAGGTAGTCCGCGCAGGGCACACCTCCGCACATAAAAGCCGCATCGGCGAATCTATTACTACACGTAGTTAAAAGTTCAAGTTCAAATATTGAATAGATCAAACATAGCAATGAAGAAAACATCAAAAACTTATCACCCATGGAGTTGACAAGGAAGATTGAGTCGCCAAGGGCAAAGGCATTGGGGATGGAGTGATACCAAACTTTAATCTCCTTGTTGAAAGATGCAAAGCCCAGAGCCATGCACCCATACACCTTTAAAATAAACAAATAATGTAGTGCAGAAAGATAGTTAGGACAGTTTGTATTGTTAGGTAGAATCTCATGGCAATATTTGTGCTGGCGATGTCCTTGTAACTTTGGTACCCTGCGGGCAGGTGATTCACCAAAAACACGATGAACAGGAAAGGTTTGATGGTACCAATAGCCGTTATTAAAACATCAACATACATGCCCCCATGACGACAGTACGTCGACTGTTGAAAACTACAAAGATCATGTCAATTTTACCACTGGGTCCGCTGAATAACAATGATCCTGTCGCCACGGGGGCGGTACACAAGTCCTTTGATTTGGGGTTGTGGAAGACTGGGACGTAATGGAAAACATTGCGATGTATAGTTTAGAATGAAAATCGCATGTTTGGCATTCGTCTTGGAACATTCAAGAGTGTATTCAACAACAATAATCAGATAGTTCCAGACGCATGCATAAGAAGTTGAAGGTCCATTATGTTCAATTTGTAGCGTTGACAAGATCTCAAATGAATACGAATTGATCTCAACCTACAGTACCACCTCATCTATTTCAATCTATTGCTTAGGATGCACGAGGTGACACTTACGGATTCACTGACGAGAAATACAAGAACAACACTGATATGAATATGTACGAAAGCCTACGACTTGCGTCCAGGATTGAGTAGGCTTGTTCTTTTCTTCGATATTGTATCCCATTGCCCTTTTCATTGTACATCCCTCCTCAATTTAGATTGAAACAAAACAACGCTTGCTAAAACAACACGTTCACCAATTTTCTTTGAGACGCTCTTTTTTAATGATTACCGCCTCATTCATTCCTTTACAAGTAATCTCCAACAACAGCCAACGAAATGAAACGAAAATACAGTCCTTTCCTTGTATCATCCTCCAATAACTCTGGTTCCTTCTTATATTTTTCCAAATGCTCAGGGGGAAGCAACCCCTCCGCTTCAAACAGTTCTACAGCCTTTGCCGGATCCTTGAATAACAAATCCAACATCTTCATTTCATCCAATGCACCCTTCAACTCATTCAAAATCTCCTCTGCTGGTAAATTCTTCAATTCAGCAATATCTCCTGCATTCTGATCTTTGAGTGCTGCAACTAGTTTGATTGTTTCTGGATCTTGTCCTGCTGCTTCAATGAGGGCCCCAATATCTAACGCATCTTGTTCAGTTAACCTGGTTACTGGTGCTTCTTGTGTTTCAGTCTCTTGCTGGCCTGCGGCAGCTGCAGCTGCAATCTCATCTTTCTTGTTGACACCAAATTGCGCTGTATCATTATTGACATTAAGTTGAGAAAGGAATCAATCAGCAAATAGTCTACGCAGGCTTGCAGCGATATGAATGATCATTTCGTAATGCAATTAATGTGCGAACTTAAAACAGAATGGATAAAGAAAAGATGTCGACAACCTTTCTCCAGCAAGATGATTTGTATTCTTGACAGCAGTTTGTGAAGGAAAAGCATAACAGCTGTGCTTACCCGTGGCAACCAAGCAAAGGGTTAAAAATATAAGTACTCTCAAGACTCTCATAGTTTGGGAAATAATGTAATAAGTATCGTGTTGCTTAATGTATGTACAAGAAGTAGATGAATGAGCACTCTCAGTTCATGAACTATTGTTGCTTGCAAGCTTGATGTTTCTTTCGTAGATCGAGTGGACCGCGCCATCCACTTGTAGGTTTTTGTTTGTTGTGACTTGGTTGTGACGTCATTTTGTTGGGTTTTGGATAAGAAAATTCTTTGAAAGGAAGTCAACGCATTTTCAAATTTCTTGTCCAGTGGTACGATGCCTATGCGAGGATGTTGAATGTACTACGAGTATTTAATTCATCTGCTTTTGCAGTCTGCTTTTGCAGTAACATGTAATACTTCATTAAATTCTCTTCTGTCGAAGCTGCCCATGTGGATGTTCCCGGTGAATGGCCTTTAGACAAATCAGCGTAAAGTTATACCGTCGTAAAGTCTCGATACAGAGCAGCTACACACTGCAGACACAATGATCAAAGAAAGCCTTGATTCTTCGCGCATGTTCACCTTTAATGCTGGATGTGATGGATGGCTGGGGAGAATCATTGCATACTAAATATAGTATCTTCGACTTTTGTGATGTTCTCTCCTTTGAGGATCTATATCTATACTAGTACTGGAAGAGAGTACGTAGAAGCATCAAGAAGTGTATGAATGGTAGGATTATTTAAAAGTTATCATGTATTGTATGCCACAAGCCACCAGCAAGAAAACCACTTCTTCTTCCCGGGTGGGTGGGAGTGGAGAGGAAAAGGTGAGGGAAGATTCGAGATATCGGCGGTACAGTCTATTCATTCGTCTTTTTGAATTTTGGCGAATAATTTAGCCCTTCTCTGCTTTTTACGGCCTAACAGCCAAATAATAATTTCTTTCACGCACACATGGCTACTTGTGCAGTCAGCCACCCC
>Ga0209712_10004251_pt1 | contig 11435 bp, 7 predicted proteins | sample ArcOceMetagenome_FD_187443 | JGI IMG/M metagenome (GOLD analysis project Ga0209712, IMG submission 187443) | Marine eukaryotic phytoplankton communities from Arctic Ocean - Arctic Ocean - Greenland ARC118M Metagenome (SPAdes) (version 2) | ecosystem: Environmental > Aquatic > Marine > Oceanic...
TATCGAATGCTTAGTAGAAGCTCTCGTAACACACCTGAATTCGATTTATCATTCTTCGTACAGTTTGAAGTTCGGTGAGGAAATAAGAGGGCAATCTACAGAGTGGGCGCCACAATCCATGGTGAAAAACACAAATCCACCTCACAAAAGAGACCAAAAGCGAAGGCTGTTGCGAAAGAACCAAGAGGGAAAATCTTCTCAAGATACTCAAGCGATAATGGGAACAACTTCTATTCCCACGGCACCTGCGCCTCCATTTGAGCTTGTTGTGATTGAAGCATTACTCGGGCATGTTTGTAGTTTCGAATCGTCCAAAGTCACAAAACTTATTCAGGCTGCAAAGGATGTATTAGAAGGAATCGCTCATAACTTTAGTACTGATAGAGAAGTCGGGAAGAAAAAGGATGCATTTATAGAAATGCAAGCAAAACTTGGAGAATTGTTGCCCTTGAAGAATAAAGTTGATGAATTAGAGGCGAAATGCGCAGAGGTTGCTGGTGCAATTGCGGAAGTTTTGAAAAATGATGAAGATATGGCTGCGATGAGATTGAGTGAGAAAAATGACGAGATGGTTTTAGTCGGAGACCCAAAGAATTTGCACGTGGAGGTTGAATTGCTCTTTGAAGATTATTTGTTGCAAATGGACGAGGTTCTTCTTTCATTACGATCGGTACAAAATTCTGTCAGGAATACGGAAGAAGTTGTGGAAATTGAATTGGATCTATTACGGAACAGAATCATGAGATATGAAATGTTGTTGGAGCTTTCAGGGTTGGTTGTTGGAGTAGGAGCTGCAGTAACTGGTGCGTTTGGAATGAATCTTGTGAATCATGTCGAAGAGCACCCCAACATGTTTTGGAGTGTCTCTGCAGGATTGATTGTGTTTATGGCAGCCATTGGATATGGTGTACTGAGGAAACTTTCCTCGGACAACATTCTTTGATCTCACACAGCATCAAAGTGGCATTAGCTTAAAAATAATGGTTTTACCAGGCAGCAAATGCCGTCGTAGGATGATACCAGGCAGAACCTCCTTTTTTCTCACATCTAACTGCACGAAATTCATTTGACATTGTAAAGGGCACCTCGTAGCCACAAGTCTAAGTCAAGATTCAGGTCCGAAGAAAAGACGATTTGAAATAAATTGACTCTAATTTACATCTCCCACCCTTTTGCTATTTGGAAGAAAATGGCATGAATCATCGCTTTTGAACTTTTGGCGCTTTGCGATTTCAATGAGTCTCCTTTTACCCATAAAAGAAAACAAGTTCTTGAGATGCTAGTTGAAATTGATTACGCAGATGAATTTGTGGTGACAGTATCATCATCCCAAGATAAATCGTCTTCATCATTTTGACTCCTCGCAGCAGCGTTTACTGCATTCACCCTTGGCAACTCTTCATACCCAACACTACTCTTTTCAGAGATCGAGTTCGGTAGATTTGGATTCAATGATGTATACTGAAAGCCTGATTTTGAGTCGCCACTTTTTGACCGCCCATTTTCACGAGCGTACTTCGACAGTATCTTCTTGGCCTGTAGAGACAATCAGAAAAGCATGGGTCAGATAATGAAAGTTGAACTTTTATAAAGAAACTTATCAGTCGATTTCACAAACGCACCTTCTCCTTTTGAAGAGACTCCTCCTCCTGTGTAGTACGACTGTTCTTCTCTTTTAAGTATCTCTTTGGAATAGATGGGCCGAATGAATCCGAGAGCGCGGACATGTCATCTTCTGCTTCCTCTTCCCATCCACGAGTGTCTGTCTCGTCGTCGTTATCAGCGGCATATGCACTTTCAAGAGTTTCAGCATCTTGCGATGTATTCGTATTTCCAATTAACGCAGTTTCTTCCACATTTGAATCTATGTTTTCCGTGGCGCCTGTGTAACTATCCACAATATGCTTCGTGCCTCTTGTAGGTTCGGACCCCAAGACGTCGAGCTTTCTTGAAACTGGTCGAAGAACATCTTCTGTTTGCATCACCTTCATATCCAAAACAACTTGTTCACCTTCATCATCTGTGACATCTGTCATCTCATCAAATGAATTGGAATTGTTCAAGCTCATATTATTCCATCTTTCGTTCAACGCTGCCAAAGCATCCTTGGGATCTGAATGAGCCTCATTGACACCAAGTGCTCGATTGGATGTATTGTTAATACGATTTGTCTGTTCAGTTAAATTTGTAAATTCACTCCTACCTGTCACATGGGATAAAGCTCTTGATCCTAGAGAATACCCCGCAGTCGAGGTGACACGATTCATCTTCTTTGGAAAGTTTTGGGTCACAGGGGGTAGCCGGCTCTTTGTACTTCTATTCCTCTCATCAAACGGATCCCCCCCTATTTCTCTCAGAGTTGTTTTGACATAGGAAAAGATTACCAAACGCAACTCATCAAATGGCGTATCTTCTACTAAGCCTGTGATACCTTTAATAATAGGTGCCTCTTGCCCTCTACACGTTTTCAACAATTGCGCATTATTTTCCTTTTCATTGGGGCAGTAGGTAGATAAAAGCTTCGCGAGCCGTTCTTGGTCATTGCTTTTGGTAATCTTAGGCGGTTCATCCATCGGAATTGTAGATCGTGCAGGTGGAGAAACGGTTTCTTTGGTTGACATTTCGGGCGTTTTTGTTGCCATTTCTGGTGAGCGGTCATCTCGAGGATTCTTCACTTCGCTGAAGTCGCCTTGTAACCCTGATACTAGAACAACATGTTCGGTATTTTGCACATCACTCTCCCTTATTGTCACTGATTTACTCTCGGAACCGGAGCGAGACGCATTGACACTATCCACTTTCTCCCCACTTTTCGTGCCTGTCACTTGACTAGATTTATTCTTCAAGTCTGCTGGTTTTTTCCAAGTCGTCTTCTTGGTCAAAACATTGTAGTAATAGGGCTTTCCACTCTTTTCATCCATCACCTTTGCCCACTCCTCAAACCCATCAGGCATCTCCCATCTTGTCTTCTTCGTAATGGCATTGTAAAAAAATTGTCTCTTGTTCAAGTCATGAGCAACCCTCCACTCAATAAAATTAGGAGGACGATCCCACGTGACTTCACGTGTATGCGTTTGGTAGTAATATACCCTGTCACGTTTAGGATCGTGGACACACTTCCATCGACCACGTGTTGATGAATTTTGTCTTTGAGTTCGACCTAGCGTAGAATGAGAGTCAGCAGTTCCTTGTGCACCACCTTGCATAGACCGTTTTTTATGGAATCGAGCATGGAATAGTTTACCAATCTGTATTTTTCGAAGAGACTTTGGACTAGTAGGGGTCTTTCTTTTTGGAGTCTTCCGATTCTTTCTTTGGCTGGATCGAGGAGTCTGCTCTGTAGCTTTTTGCTCTGTTGGAGTTTTGGGTTCGTCTACTGGCGGCCCTGCCCTTGATTTCTTGCTCTTGCCTTTTTTACTCTTCATTTTTGGCAATTTGAATCGTTTCTTCTTTCGTTTGTCGTCAGACGCTACGGGTGTATTTGTATCTTGAGGCATGTCTGCTTCACACGGCTGACAGAATAGAGGAAGATCTGTATCAATATGAGGCCCAGAATGATCGGGCGGTCCCAAAATCGCACTGCGCCCCAAGTCTTCATTCTGTAAAACAACTTCAAAATCATCATGATTCAAACTTTCGACGCTGTTGTCTTCAAAACTTGGGGGCTTTCCCCATTCCGTCCCAATATCCACATTTTCTTCTGGGATGGGTGCCAGCGAAGCTCCAGTTCCATCCCATAGAGGGGAACCGCATCCCATCCCGAGCACTGTTGTGAAAAGAGAAGACTCATCCTCAGGAATGACTAGCTCTTGAGACGATGGGGGCGCCGTAGGTTCTCTTTGGGAGGGAATGACTCGGACAGACAGATTCGACTCTTTCGTTGGCGAAGGTGTTACAGGTGGAGTACGTGGAGTGACTGATTCAGAAAAGCGTTTTTTTGTAGGGGTATTACTTGCATCACCGGATGAAGAAGACGTTTTTTTGAATAGATTCTTCATTGTGACGGGCATGAATACTGTGCAACTTTTAACAAACTTGGATCACTCGGAGATATCGGCAGCACTCGCTATCAATTTATCGTCTCCTCTCAGAAGAAAGCAACGCAATTTCTCTTAATAAGTTTCAAATCCTTTGTATTAATGATGAGATTTGTAGTTCTCACCCTGGAGTCTTTTAAAGCTCGGCACTGATTCTTGACTGCCAAGAGGTGCGCAGTCCTTCTTTCTGGTCCTGTATCGTGAAAGCGTGCTCAATGTTCAATGTGTCTTGCGAGCAAAACAAATAAAAGCGAAGATTGGCGGGAAAACCAAATTCAAACAAGTCAAACAAATAAGAAAAGAAAGAGAAGAGCAAAGAGAGATAAAGAGAAACACGCACCCGACCCCCGCCCGGCCGAGTGATGAACAGTTTCAAATAACTGTGCGGGTGATGGATGGTGTGATCATGATGGATGATGATGATGAGAGGATGATGGTAACTGAAATGGTAATAAATACACACACGACCGCACCGTGTGTACCGGTACAATAAATTTCGCACCTGTGCCGGTATTCATTCATCTACATACGCTTAGGTCAGGGTTATTACCGAACGATATTATACTGTATCATAATTTTTGCACGTCATTGTTGAATTCCCGTCGTGATGATGGCACAAACAAAATCGGCAGTGGAACAAATGGCATCTCTACTTGACAAAACAATAAGATGTACAATGGACGATGGAAGAATTGTGGAGGGCAACTTGGAATGTATTGATCGACTGTAAGTTTGAGAAAATCATTTTGAATATTACTTCAGAATGATCACCGAAATATTTTTGTGAAGCACTATCAACTCACTAATAAATTTATCAATCCAACCAAGAAAAAATATAATATTGAGAGACGCTAAAGAACGACGAATCGTGGAGGATGCGTCCATTTATCTCTGCAACCATAACCAAACCGGAAGCCCGGAGCGTATAATTGTCGAGAGACGCCTACAGCAGGCATTGATTCCTGGAGGAAAGGTGGTCAAAATTCATTTAATAGAAAGTTGAAACTGTAACGAGAAGTACGCATGTATGTACCGTCAGTACTTGTACGCAGCGATTTCAAGCGGTGCTGAATCGCAATGAGTGTATGATGGTGCATCCTTTTAATCTTTGGTGGATTTTGAACAAAGTTAAAAACTGGTATCAATTTTGAAATTGAGGCTCGAGAGTACCCACGTACGTCAAGGGGTTGAATATGAATAACTTTTACTCATTAGATATGATGAATGTAAGCAATCATGATATGAGAAGGCAACAATATGATAAGGCAATAATACAGTAATTGGCACCTTCTGTTTATTTCACAATACACTTTGAACTTGATTCATAAAATAACAACTTTGGGATAGATGTTGTCAGGTACGGTACGTGTGTACACTACAGTACGCATTGAAATAAATAGAGAAACAGAAAGAGTGGATAAACGTGATGATAGATCACAAACTGCTGATTATCTCAACAAAGTCGATTCCGTCAGCCGCATTCTGTCGTGATAGTATGATATGCTTGTATGTACATACCGGTATCGTCCATGGGAACATTTTCCAATTAATAATTATTTTGTTCTGCGAAGAATGATTTTTACAATGAGACGGACAGACTGCGCGCCCAAAGTAGTTTGTTGCCGTGTGCCGTGCTGGACGACTGAGGACTGATCTGAGAGAAGACATGACCTGAGTAACCTGAGACTAGACCACTACTCGTACCACCTAACACTTGCATTATTCGCACCAGGTACAGTTAGTACTGCTCTGAGTACGTCTCTCCCTCATCAAACGCTCCCATTTCCCAGCTTTGATTGTATGAAAAAAGTTTTCGTTTGCATCGCTTCCTTGGCAAACCTTTCGGAAACTTCCAGTTTTGCAAATATGAACAGCGAGATGGCAAAGATTCGACGCGAACGTTGGCTTAAGAGCAAATGCAACGACCAAGACAATAGAAGGTCTCCCGCATTGGAATCACAGTCATGGTTAGAAGACCTCAATTCAAGCAATGTAGCTAAAGTTAACGATACGTCTGTGACACACGAAACCAAGAATACTAATGACAGGAGCCTTCTTAAAAAATCACCGGGATTCAAGGTCGAGTGTATTGATCTTACCCTTTCTGATGACGACAACGATGATAGTAATAATGATCACAGTATTATTCCTACACGAAAGCCTTTGAAAAGAAAAATATCTCCGAATGCGTCCTTAAAAGAGCATTCTGATGAGAAACCGTCTTCTATGACGAGAAAAGTGGTCGAGCCAATGCAGCAATTTTCAGTATGTTCTTACAACATTTGGTTTGGTGAACCCCACCCTTCTGAACGCATGGCACGCATATCAGAGCTTATTTCTGGATTGGAAATGAGGCCAACATTTATTGGACTTCAGGAAGTGACGCCTGCATTATTGCATGATTTATCGCCCCTTCTCCAATCAATGGGTTACGAGATTATTTCTCAAGACGGAGTTTCCTACGGTTGCGCACTTGGGATTCTAACGACAAAAATTCCGAGTTTTTCAGCTCCGTCGGCAAAGTTGCTTGATTCTGGATTTTTGCCCTTCTCTGTTACTCAAATGGGAAGGGGGTTGTTATGGGCTCGCGTAAGTGTAGAAAGTGTAGGTGAGGTATTGTTCTCTACAACCCATTTGGAGAGTTTTGTGCGGGGCAATGATGGTGCAAGAGAAAGAGAGATGCAGATTCAAGAAGCAAGTAAATTTTGCTTGAGAAATATGAGCAAATATCGTTTGAAATGTTGTCTAGTCACTGGAGATCTCAACTGGGACGACGAGAGAAAACGGAATAAGATTAATTCTGGAACAGACAAAAAACTCCTTTCGATAATCAATAATGATGAATATGAGTCGTGCAATGATGGAAGAAACAAGTGGATCGATGCATGGCTTCAGACAAGACCGGGACAAGAAGGATACACTTACGATTCCAAAGAGAATCCTATGCTGAAGGGCAACCTCAGGAGAAGATTTGATCGATGTTTGTACTTAGCATCCGAGGAAATTGGAATACACACCACAGATCTAATTGGTACACAAGTAATAACGGGGTTCCAATGGCGAAAGGAAGTACAAAAGTGGAGCTATGGTAAGCCAACAGGTGCGATTTCTTATGACATGCGCCCTCTATGTCCAAGCGACCATTTTGGTTTAGTTGCTCTGTTTGGCCCTGCTACCCAGTGCCAAGCGAGCAAGCAGCCGCCAGTGCATCGGTCGACTAAGGCGATAAAGAGAGGAAAGCACAGTGCTTGAGGAGTGTGATATTCAAGTTTAGTGCATCTCGTTCTTGTCGGCTGGGTTTGTCCATGTTACATCTCCAATTGCACTATTATTATAATAAAGTCCATTGTCATGAAGAATAAAAGAATTGGGACAAGCAGTTTGTTCTAGAATCACATTAATAATTCTTCTTGTACATAACTATACGTTCTGCACTTAGGTAGCTAGTATTTTGCTGCCATTTCCAACATCTGTGGTACAATAGACAATTGCTTTGTAAAGACTTTCCAAACTCGAGGAAGGAACTCAAAAGGTTCAGATGCATTGCATCCAAATCGCGCAAGCGGGGTTTCGACGCTTCAAAATTCTTCACGGCGATGAATATGGCGCCTACCCATTCTGCTGGTGTCTCAGAATGAGGGATTGGTTGAGCCATGACTTGTTTGGTCTCGTCGTCTTAGACTTTGTGACTGCACTTTGTCATCTCCAATCAAGCTCCAATGTAATTACATTGCGGCAAAAAAACACTCTAGTACACTAGCTAGTGCCGAGCATTTTGCTCCATAACTTTTCATAATATAATGAAGTCGCGTGTTCCCTTTTCTCTTACCAAAACATTCTAAATTCTTGCCGTGGAACATGATACCTGATGAAGTCGGATAAAGAATTTACACGGTTCCAATGGCCGCCAGGCTATGAGAGGCGGTCGACCAAGACAAATGTTGTGCCACTAGTCCGATTAATTCACTCATGCAATGAAAGAAGTTCTCGGCAGACACATACTTAAAAGGGTGATGAGGAGCACCCTTTTCGTACGTGTACTGTATGCAAGTCGTTCTTCACCAGTATGAATCTCTTGCTCTACGTGTGTGGTGAGCTTGGTCGTTATGACGACCCTAGCGGAAACTTCTGATAATGATTTCGTCTACTAAAGGGACACAAAGTGGAATTCTACAGCTCAATATAATTGGCCTTTGTGAAACCATATTCATGAGGGTTTGAAGAGATTGGAGGCATTATGGCATCTTGCTATTGATCTGCACGCTATATTTTTCTGGAAAACTTCAATAAAGCCATCAAAAGTAACATTTCTACCTTGAATGATGAATTGGAAAGTTAGATGTTCACAAAGGTATGAACAACATACACGTACACGTACCTGAGTTTTGTAAGCGTTGCAATTAATTTACGCTTAAAACCCATAAACCTTCTAAACATCAAAGTATAAAAGATAAGAAAATTACCATTCAAATTGCTGAATTGGCTGAGATGAAGACAATATGTTTAACCGCGATGAATGATCGTAGCAGTGCTGTAACGTTACAAACGGAAGTGTGATGAGTACCAGGAGCAAGATGTTCTACCAGGGATGCAAATAACAGCATGGGCCGAGCTTACCTACACGCACCGGATGCACATGCATAATGGAAAGTGAAATTGACCGAGTCGAGTCGGTATCACCGACTACAGAACAGCCATCAATGAAAGTGGCAGCAATAATGGAAGACTCTTTCCGTGGAATTAACTCGGAGGATGTTCTCAAAGACTATCATTTTAAAACAATATGATCTAAAACATCGTGTATGAAAAAAGAAACATAGTCCCAACGTTTCAAAGAAGATATTGGTACAAGAACAAATCCCTATAAGTGCATATAGTAATGAATCTCTCAAACACAATCCCGAATATTTTGTGGGCAAAGCCACTGTTGTTGGTTTTTTAAAGTTATTTTCTGACTAAATGTACGTGTGTACGTGTATGACATGCATATTCAAATATGTGTCTTTGTTTATCTGAAATATGTTGTGCCTCTCTCTTCACTCTGCTCTTTCAAACTGCTGGCACTAGTGTAGACGTAGACGAAGGGGTATGATGTGATGCTCTATTCACTCTTGAATCAACTCGCAGACTCTAGAACCTTCTTGATGTCCGTGTTTCACCCATGTCCCATCGTGCATATTCGCAGGATCAACATAGAAACCACAATGCTCATGACCATTCTGATGGTTCTGGAAGAAGAACCCAGCACAACCGGTGATTGAGTCTTCACATCGAGTTTTGCAGAAAGCTACAGCTTCCTCCATGTTATTCGTGATTCCATCTTCTGCGTAGATTGGATTTGCACGAGTTCTCCCAATCTGCTGTAAACGATTTCCAGTACGTGTTGCGTGGCTCGGAGAGAGTGGAAGCAGCGACGACCTTCCCGAGTACTTGAAAGCTGTGGTAATCATCATCAGATGTTCCGGTACCGACCTGCATCTTGTAGAAACTGCCAACGTCTTCGTATCCGCGGCCAAATTTGAGATCATCTGATAGCTCCAACTTGTGGATTGTCTCTGAAGTCTCAGTCTTGATCCAAATCCCCTCACGGTCACCATATACATATGCGAATGATGATATTGAATTCCAAGGTCTAAGCGTACCTTAGGCTCTCGTGAATGTCGAACCATCGCTGAAGATGGACCAGTCAGGTGACAGTCCCCCATTCCAAGCAATGTTATCAAACGTGGCCACTTGCTCTGATAGAACATGTTTCTCGTCACCATTTATCTCAAGGATAACATTATCGATGGAAGCCTCGGAGGGCCCCACACACCCCACAGACTCGATCTTGACAAAGACGTACTGTGGGGACTCGGCAGGGAAACGATGATCCCACTCCTCCTCCAGAATGGAAAAGGATCCATCGTCTGTTCCATAGGTGCAAGAATCATTATCAAAGACATTGGTTTGGCAATCAGGTGGATTTTCTGGTTCATCACGATAAATGAAACAGTACATCTCATCTTTGGATTATCGTAGCAAGACTGCAAACTAAATGCAATCCCATCACTGCTCTCGGTTTCTTCAGCACAGTCTTGAAGGCGTCCTCTTCGTCATCTTCGCACAGGCCACAAGCATCAGGACAGTGTTTCCTGACACGCATTTTGTTGCATCTCTTGGCAGATTTTCTTTTTTCCATTGTCAAGTTGAAATTTGCCTGGCTTATCAGCGATGTATACAAATCGTGATATTAAATATTAGTAAGGAATTATAATATGAATGCAATGGCAAGCGAATAATTGGAAACATATTGCTTACCTACTCGGAGCAGGACTAATGGATGGAGTCATGGTGTAGTTGCTATCATATTCTCCAAAGTACTCAGATGGGTGATGAACGGCCTCACATAGAATACCGCATTGGTCTGGATTGGTGCTGTCTTCATACTTGTCATCGAACTCTCCTGCTCCATCATCGCTGAGATACAAACAATCAATAAAACAGTTGCACCAAATACTTATGCAAACGTCCCTACATGTTTCCAATACAAAAACCTCGCTAGACAGCGGCCTGCCCAAACACAAGATGCTGCCCACCCACAAAGCAACTTTTTGCAAGTTCATTACAGAAAATATCAGACGAGAGTCACTTTCAGGAATTATTGATAAGCTTGGTCGCAACAGACTGGGTCTAAGAAACAAAGAACTGAAAATTATGTGATCTGTCCATACCTCGATATCAATACCTACCATCTAGTAGTTCCACAATGGCTCGTCATTCGATCCTCGTTGTTTCTCGTTTATGCTGAGGCTATCGACAGTTGGAGGTATCCATCCACGACCAAACATCCAATCTCATCCAATTTCTATTACCAAGAACGACAGCTTTTCAAAGGGCCGTACATCTAGAAGAAACGCGTAGAAAGGACATGACTTTTATCTTTTATCTTTAAAATGCTTAAAGGCACGCACAGTGAAAAGTGGATAACAGTATTTTCATCTCTAACGCATCTAAGACAACTTCTTCTTCTGGACTTCGATGTTGATGGCGGTACATCAAACATCCACAGCAAACATATCTGTCGATAATCAATAATGATGAATTGAGTCAGACAACGACGAAGAAAAATTGGATCGATGCATGGCTTCTAACAAGAATGGGACAAGAAGGACACATTTTCGATCCTAGGAAGAATTCCATACTGGAGGGCAACCCCAGAAGGAGATTTGATCGCTGTTTGTATTTATGTTTGAAAAATCTTTTTTCAATTTTAAAATATCTGATTTTTTTGAAAATATATTCTTGGATTTTCTCATTCACAATCAGATTCTAATAGCGTATCGCCAGATTCATAATTATTGGTAGTGAAGTGAAACGCAGGTACGTGTATGTCTGATCAATCAGGATTCAAGAATT
>Ga0209712_10004253_pt1 | contig 11434 bp, 8 predicted proteins | sample ArcOceMetagenome_FD_187443 | JGI IMG/M metagenome (GOLD analysis project Ga0209712, IMG submission 187443) | Marine eukaryotic phytoplankton communities from Arctic Ocean - Arctic Ocean - Greenland ARC118M Metagenome (SPAdes) (version 2) | ecosystem: Environmental > Aquatic > Marine > Oceanic...
ATTCCTTAACCCCCCTTCATGATGATCACCCCGATACTACTAATCATCTTTGCTCACCTCGCAACGATAACCCATTCATTCACACCATCTATTGAGCATCCATATAGAAACATCCTGATCCTCGACCATTTGAACATCAACCACCAAAAGTCACGACATGATCAATTAATAGCGTTCTACTTTGATTTCCTTCAATGTGGAGTGGATGTAAGTTATGAACTGGCAATCTATACTTCGTTCCGTCGTTCACCTCACAGTACATGTGCTACGAGTAGTTTAACTGAATGCATGTCACTCAACAATATGTTCTCAATCATTTCATCAATTAGCCGCGGAAAATTGAGAATTTGGAAAAGGGGAAAAAGACATTGTGGGCCAATATCGGAGCACAACAATTTCATCTACCAGAAGGCAAGCCCGACGCTCAAGTATTGGAAGGGGAAATTCGCCTTTGCTTCAACAAAAGAGATTTGCAAAATTTGATCAAACGGTATCATGAGAGTGATATTCAGAATATTTTAAAAGACAGCCACTTTGATTTGACTGCAGAGACGTCGGATAAAATTAGCATTACTGATCCATGGGGTTCGAAATTCACAATTGTAGCATCGGAAAAGGTGAAAGACGTCCGTGGTGTGCAAGGGGGTGATGCTTCGCTTGGAACTTGTATGGACGATTTGACAATCTACACTCATCCTGATGCAAATATTGCGGGAATTGCCAGATTCTACGAACAAATTTTGGATGCTCCCATTTTGGACTTGACTTGTGATGAAAAATCAGGAGGTGGCAAATGCATTGTTAGTATGGGACCGTATCAAACATTAACTTTCAAAAGCAGGGTTGAGGAGAATGATGCAGATGGGGTGAATATGCATATAGATCTGAGAGATGAACCAGAAAGTAATCCTTCTGATCAAACGTACTATCAAAGTAATTATGGGCCCCATATATCAATCTACATCCGTGATATCCGAGGAACTTATAAACGTGCAGAAAAGTTGGGTATCACATACGTCAATCCAAGATTCAAGAGAAGAGCTTACAACGAGGATGAAGTAGTCAAAGATTGCATGTTTCGTTGTTTAGACATTGTTGACCCTGAAAACTTGGAAGCAGGTGCTATTTTGAGGTTAGAGCATGAAGTTAGGAGTGTTTTGAAAGCAGATGGTGGCCTTTACAAGAGCTGTCCCTTTGACGAAGCCCCACCTGGTTGCATTATCTAGGATGCAAGTACATTGCTATTAAAATTGCATAGGTCTATGCTACGTGGTGTAGCGATAAATATAAAAATAACAGAAATTAAATAATTGTGGATAAAGGGTTGACTTTTCGTCGTACGGTATGATATATTCAATCCAAGTTGTTATTGTACCTTACTGTACCGTACCGGGGTACAGTAGACTACCTACTGTAGCTCAACGTTTCAAGTCAAAGTGTTGTGAAATTGCAAAATAAAAGCGCCAAGAAAGATTCAAAACATTCGAAGGGGCCGTGAGGCCACCCACCCGAAAAGAACCCCTGACTGACTGAATGACCAGAACGGAAAGAACAACATTCATTCACAACTCACAACACCCCTCGGATCAGAACATCCTTTATTCTCAACGGTACCCGTAGCGTAACTACTGATCGAAGATCAATCTACCACTATTGCTCTGCATTGATATTCAATTCTTCAACAGATCTATTGCCGCAAAGGAAAGAGATTCGTTTACCTAATCGCTTGTATTATATTGTTCCACTTTTGAGAGTACACGTATTATTCCATGATTACACTGAACACCCTTCGAACCTTTCAACGAATTCGATTCGTGTCATCTTCGCTGCCTCGCCCGTGCGCACGGACCTTCACATCCATTCCATCATCGGCGATATCACACAATAATCATGCAAGTTCCTTACACAGCAGCGGACCAAATTCGGCTCCCTTCTCTTCGAAAGAATCGGAATCTCACAAACGGCAGTTCCCCAAACATCGGATGCCCCCACTGCCCCCAGGCGGAAGTGCAACTCTTCCCACAGTGGACGCGTCTCCCATCTTAGCTCCAAGCGTTTACATCAAAAGAACTTCGACAGCGGCTCACTCAATTGCTGGACCTGATGCCACTAAGAGATTATTGATCGCGCAGCATAAAATTTGTACTTGGATTTGGAATCAAATTGGCCTGCCGGGGGATGATAATGGTGGTCTACACGGAGAGGAATCGCAATTTCGGAATCAAGATGAAGAGGCGGCGCACTCTTGTGATGACGGGAGTAGTCTGGAACAGGAATATAATCATCTTGGTTTCATGTTGGTTGGTCATGGTGTTCCGTATCTGTTATTTCAGGATCATGTCGATTGTGCATGGGATATGTTGAACAATGATTCTGGCGCCGTAGATGATGGTGAAGTCGTTGAGTGTTCTTTTTCCAGCGATTCAGGAAAGCTGCATTTTGATTGGTAAGTGAATTCCTCTTTGAAACCTTCTTTGAAACACTGTTCCTTGCACTCCGCTGATGAATTCCTTTTCACCTCTCCTTCTAATTTGAACAACGAAAGGATCAAACTTCGAAAACGAGACAATACAGTAGCGAAACATCCCCTTCCGAGCATGAGCGAAAAACAATCCGAACAGCTCTACCTGGCGGTAATGAATAGAATATCTACCACATTGGGCACAATTCTATTGACACAACCGCCTCCCAATTCGCCCACAATCAACACCGATAAATACTGGAAGAAAGATATTTCCAGTCCAATAAGTTACTGGAGGGCAACATTCAAGAGAGGTTTTGTGTATCCTCCAAGTGTGACGAGCACGTATTCATTTGATTCCTATGATCAACGTGGTGGAGGAAAAGAAAGTGGAGAGTACTGGACAGGTCCGCCTATTGTGGAGTTGATTTCTAGTAATGGGCATGTAATAGAGAAAAATGATAATCCAAGTTTTGTACGAGTTACGTTGCAGGGAATTCCATCTGTATTCTGGAAGGAGGAAGATTGTGATGCTGATGTGAGGAAGGATGATATGGTTCCTGTGAGCTTGGTGTTTGAGGCTTGTTTTGAGCAAGGAAAGAGTGACTAAGCTCATCGGTGAGATCCGTACCCTTTGAAATGTGTAATAAAAGTAAACATGAAAATATTATTATTAAAATATATAGCAAGCTGGGCTACAGGTAACATCAAAATGCGATAAATCTATGCATTTATTTTTGTGGCACGCATCATTGTATAATTGTGTGTATGCGCGTACCTAGCTTGGTAGCTAGCCAAGTGTAATGCTAAATTCCTGTTACAAGTCGCCCCTACCACATTCTGCCTGTTCCGTCAAAACACGTGCAGTATTAGCAATTTCAGCCATTACATCATCGTGTAAAGTCCAGTCTCCGTGCGCCTGCCCTCTAAGCATTGTGACGTTTAAAGGTCCTTTCGAAAAATGTTCTGCCGTTGCATCCTTGAAGTCACAAATATGAGCTCCCTTTGATTTCAAGTATTTCATCACAGTAGAAACTGGTATCAATGTATCGAACTCGGACAAGTATACAGAGCAGGGGATGTCCTCTGGTATTTGATCGACGAATAGAATGATCCGGGACCAGGGGAAAGAACGTTGGATTGTCCAGTTAATAATGACGTCAGTTTTAATCATGTAGCTAACGCTTCCAGGATCAGCACGATGATACACAAAACTTTTCGTGAGGCATGGATGATGAAGGCAGAAACAAATAGGGTCTAGGAACAACACAGCAGCTAATGTGTCTTTGGCATACTTGCACATATAACTTAGCCAGCTTGTGCCATAACTGTGGCCGACGAAAGTAGCTTTCATATGACCATGGGAGGCTAGCATGGCTGTTATAGTGGCAACAACTGCATGCGGTGTGAGAATTGATTTGCGTGATAGCCATGGTCTGAATCCACAGACATAGGGTATCTCAGGAAGGAATAGAGGGTGCCCGAGTTTTAGAAGTGCGTCGATCAAACCTAGGTAATAACCTAGACCAATGCCAATTCCATGGCAAAACACTAAAGGCAATAGTGGGGCTTCTTCGTCGTCTTCGTCGTCCCCAATTTCCATTCCCTCTTCTGTGCAAATTCCTTTGTGATAGTAGTAAATGGTAGAACCAACACTCAAGCGTTCGAAGCCACGTTGCTTCAACAGATGTCGCAATACACCATCTGTCAACCCCAGAATAACTAGATTGAACATAAGCGGGTAAATTGCTAGCCCCAACAATGGATCTTCGGTATATTTTGCGTACCGTTGAGGTTCCTTTCTTTGCAGTAAGTGGCTAACGTCTAGCCCCATAGCCTTTAAAAATGCATTCGCAGCTGAATTTTCAATAGCCTCCAAGTTTTCGTTGCATTGAGTTATCTTTTGCATTAAAGCGACCATTTGCTGTGTTGGAACTGGATTTGAGGATGTAATTGTTTTTTCTAATAACATGCGATATCCGTTCAAGCGCGAATTAAGTGCTCGCTTTCGAGAGGCCACAAATCTTGCAGTCTCGAGTCGTTCCTTAACGTTCCGCATCGAATTCCAAGCGTCATGAAGCTGAGTATGCATAGCATCACTCATGGCATTTAATCGCTTATCAAATGCGGATCCTTGTTTAACTAGCTTAGAGTAGGCATTTTCGTAAATGCTCGAAGCTGCAGCTTTAGCTTGTTCCTCTGCTTCGTGGAGCCTCGTAGCAATATTCTCTAGCTTCTCTAGTTGGTCGCGGTATCGTTCATGGTGTTTCTTGTAATTTTCATAGAGGTCCGTGAAGAAGACAGGTGCTTCATCGTGAGATGTTTCAATGAAGTGGAAGCCTTTTCTAGGTTTCATTCTTTTCGAACGGTCTTCCTCCCAACTTAAGGTTTGTTCTAGCACAAAATCGTCTGGTTCACTAGAATCAGATTCGTTTTCAGGTCTTGCACTGTTGAACAATCCATGCAATCGAAAGTCTACGGAATTTACTCTTGGCATGGCATCTTTACTTCCAAGCGATTTCAATACAATCCTGCGTTTCTTTGTTTCTCTATTTTCGTCGGCATTCAAGTCTACGCCATGCAAGTGAATACTCAGGACCCATTCAAAATCATTTACAAAATTGTGCAACTGCCTTGCCTCAGCTCTAGTAAGATGTTCCTGATTCCTTCCTTCAAACATGCACCAAGCAAGAAAATCATGAACGTCATAACGTGTTATATTTTCCAATTTTTCATCAAAGAACCAGCCCCTAAGAAAACTGACAGGATCATCCGAATGAATTTGCATCAAAATTCCTCCCATCATTTCCTCCCTCGCTTCGATTGTTAATATGGGTGCTGCGGAGAGTGATGCTTCTAAAGGATCTTTGTATTGTAAATATCGAATATGCAACTTTTGAATGATGTAGAAGATTGCTTCAACGAATACCCATATTTCGACGAAAATGGAGGATTTATGCATTTTGTCAATCACAGTAGATAGCTTAGGAATGTAATTGCGTATAAAGCTGTGAAAGATAGGAGAAGAATCTGACATTTCTCGTAGTGTGATTAAGGCGATATAAACATAGGCTAGTGGAACCAAGAGCCGCATAGCAAGAAAGAACAATCCTGCTGGTGTATAAAGGCCCATAGCATTCTTTTCCAATGGCAGCTAAAAGTTAAAGGAGTAAAATATGTTGTGTTAGTGCATTCTATTTGATGCGAACAGACTCATTTTGCCACCATACGATGCAATTCGCATTTGCCTATGTTGAACTTACGTCTTTAGATGCAATGGGAGTGCTAAATTTTCTGGAAAAGTATTGCTGGGGCGAGCGCATCGAAGATGGACTCATTTTAATAATGCACCTGGTGTATGAACACGATTATAACTTGTTATGAAGAAATGATGAACACGATTTTAAGGGTGCTTTTCTTTACTTCAGCTGGCAGGAGGTGATTGATTCATTCGGTACTCCTGGTATTTATAATGCATAACAAGCTGCTTCGTGATAATAATGGTGATCTGTACGTAGATCTTGGTTCTTGATAGTTTGTCTTGGGTCAGTCTTAACCTTAGTACGTATGTAATTGTAATGGTGTGAAGTATTGCGGGGGTGTTCACAAGCTGTTGAAACTAAAAATGATCTGTGATATTGGGGTTCTGCACCTCGTAGCTTTTCAATTTGCATACATTTTCATTTGTGGGGGCGCGGCGGGCGGGGGGTTTTGTGTGCGCATGAAAGAGCGAAAACTTTAAACTTACCCGTAGTGGGCCGTCCGGGCTAAAGTAGCTAGCTACCGGTGCGGTAGGCTACCTACAGGTAGGCCATGTAGCTACTAGTAGGCTTCACAAAGTCATTACGGGCGAACTCACAATTCTGAAGACACTTTTTCCCATGAACGAGGATCAATTTCAGCTGTCAGATGATTCCGATGGTGAGTATGAAAAGGACCGTAGGAAAAAGATCGCTTACAATGAATTAGTGATTCTTGAAATTCAAAAGCAACAGCAAAATGCTGCTTTGCTGCATCTTCGTGACCGAAAAGGACATCATAGTATATCCAAAACAATCCCAAAAAAATCTATAATTGAGTTCAAACTAGTCATTCAAAAATCAATAGATTTAATGGTCAATTGCATGGGTAGAGTGTCCAGATTTGTGAAGGGCTGTCGCATCGAGGCTATTGCAGCATGCGCTATATTGTATTGCACATTGTTCTTGATGATGAACACATCTTCTTTCCTTCTCGACGATAAAAGTGCAATGATAATTGATCACGAAAAAGAAATCAATCCATTGATGGAGCACTACCACAATTTGAGAGATTTGTATTCATCACCCATACGAGTAGAGACTGCAAATGACGATGAGCACGACACTCCATTCTTTTGGAAGATACCGTTTTCCGGTCGGCCAATTGAGGACGTCCTACGTATTTGCGTTCGAGCTGAAAGGATTCATGATCCATCATTATTAAATTCGATCAATGCAACGGTGAGTCAATGTAATGTTAGGTCAGGTGGCTTTGCATCTCGCATCTCAAAGCATACAATTACGAGTAGATAGACATGATATTCACACGGTTCCTATTTCTTGGACAGGACTTAATCATCTTGTCCACGGCAAACATTGCAGCTTTTTCTACAGAAAGTATGATCATCTCCACCGATATATATCAAATTTCTACTATATTTTCTTCTCAAAGAAATTTTGGGAGGGTTTTTACAGTCATGAAGAACCCTATTCACGTAGCAATTGATAAGTATCGGTACCTTGTATCATCTAATTCGCCACAGATCATGAACATGTCTTTCGTGGAATATTTTGATAGTCCATATGCTGAAGATAATTGGATGACGCGGGCTCTCACTGGAAAGTTAAGTAGTTTTGGCGGCGAGGTCAGAAGTCTAAGTCAGGATGATTTGGATTCTGCCATAGAAATTTTGAGCCAAAAGTGTTTGGTTGGCTTATACCCAAATTTGCATGAATTCCTAGCCAGGTTGGATAATTACTTTCATTGGGAACTACAGACTAGAGATATGAAAAAATGTCGAGAATCGGTGTATACAAAGGCTTATGACGAATATACAAAGTCACTGTACCCCGAAGAAGGGAGTGATCTGTGGAGGGTTGTCTTTAAAAAAAATCGGTTTGATATGCAATTGTTTCGAGTCGCTGAACATTTGTTTGAGGATGAGAGTGTTCTAAGCTTCAAAACTGCTGAGAATAGTAATTGATTGTTTTTCCGCAACGAACAATTTTTCGACCCTTGCACAAAGGAAAGTTGATGCTTTTACTTGAACACGCTTTTTAATCTGAGACTATTTATCATACGAACATACGTGCATGTAGTTATTATTGTTATGTATCTATATATTGACAAATGACGGAACTGATATTGTATCTACACCATTCTCATATAACACAATGAGATCTTTAGGAAAATTGCTTCATTTCATGTGTACTATCATTGTTGCTATCATATGAGCCATCCTCGCTACCACTTTCACTGCTTTGACTTACTGATTTAGGCATGCCATGGAGTACTACGCCGTCGACGTTAGCACGTCCCTCTTCGGCTCTCCTTGCTTCCGTGATTCTCTCCCTATCTGATGCGGAGAAAAATCCGAACGGCCACTCATCGTGATCTTCTGTCTCCACAGCAGAACGTCCTCGACGTCTGAACGCGGCAGCTCCTGGCAGTGCAGCGCTGAATGAGGAAAATTTGAATCCACGGTTCTTCAATTTCTTAAAAGCAACCAAAACAAGGATACCTACTGCTCCAATAATAATGACAGTGAAGAATAATCTGCCGAAACCCCCAGATTTCTTATGGTGAGATTCATCAAATCTGTAGATTTGGACATAGTTTTGATATGGTGATCCTATTGCCAATCCACCTCCAGAAAATGAAAATGATGTTCCAAGTGCTTCTCCTTCTTTCCCACGAATTTGTTCTCCTTGTTGAAGGTAATCATCATATGCTGGATCGAATTTGAACACACGAACCAATCCATTTCCATCGTTATGCTGCGGGGATCCAATGGCGAGCATCATGCCATCACTAGAGAGCTCCACAACTTCACCAGTTCCATCATTGTCATCGAGCTGCTCAATCTCGTCACCATAATCGATCCAGTCGGTGTCATCTCCCCTATTTAAGTTGTAGCGATACACCTGAACACGGCCATCAGAAGATGTATCTTCTTTCATTGGATCTCCTCCGTAACCTGGTGCACTGGGCATACCAACAGCCAAATACAAGTCGTTGCTGTTGTTATAAGCCAAACTCACAGATTTTCCAAAGTGATCCATTTTGGACTCCCCTTCCAGATCCTCTCCAATCTGGTCCCAATCTTCAAGATCATCATCCCAGTGATAAACCTTTACGGTGCCCATGGCATTAGTAGTATCTGGAGCTCCAATGGCAACGTAGTACTTCTGTAGGTCTTCGTCATCGGTATTTTTCTGCACAATACTTATGGAAGTACCAAACTTTGCCCCTTCTGCGTGTCCCTCTAAAGCAAATCCCATTTCGTCCCATTTATTGGTAACAGTGTCCAGCTTGTAGATGACAACTCTACCGCGTTTCAGATCATCTCCAATACCCGTACCTACACAAATCATCAATCCATCATCAGAAATGGCGACACTTTCGCCGAAGAACTCTCCTTGCCATTGCCCAAGAATGTCCTGACCTTTCTGCATCCATTTATTTAATCGGGAATTATGAATGTATACCCTCGCAAGACCAGCATTCGGTAACCCTGAGTGGGTAGCGCGAGGTGCACCAACAATCACCATTTCTTCATTATCTCCCCCAGTATTGGTGCCTCGTGAAACGGCTACGGCTTCGCCAAGTCCATCAAACGCATTTCCGTGTATTTCATCTACAAGTTCAAGTTTGTCCCCTTTGCGTTCGAAAATTTGTACAGCGCCTGCGTTTTGCTTAGTAGAGTCAGGAGAACTGTATGGAGCGCCTACTGCGAGAAGGTTGGCGGACATGGAGACTGAGTCACCATAGTAGTCGTTTTTTGAGCTTGCCTCCTTCCCCACTCTTACCCATTTGGCGTCAACGCTACTGGCGGACAGGAGTGCTGTAAAAAGGATCGATGGCTTAAAAAATATCATCATGTTTCTTAGCTGCACTATTACGTGTGGAATGAGAAGCAAAGCGAAGTTTGTTCCTCTACGGTATGCTATTCTTGAAATTGTAATTCTCTCTAAAGAATTGTATGAATTTCCCAACCAAGGTTCAAGGTGATGGCCAAAAACAGAAGCCCAATCGTACGTTCTCCACCCCTCCAAATGAATGAATCAATCTTGTTGAGGTTTTTCCGCCCCACAAAAATTGGGGCAAGCTTTGCGGGATTTGAGATTGGACAATAAAATTTGAAATGTTTGGCCACGAGTGCTCGGTCGATGGACCGACCTTTTTTAAACAAACAAACACAATATTTCATAATCAATCAATCCCAAAGCAAGGGAGAATGTCGCGGAATCAGAGCACAAATGGGACTGACATCTGCAGAATATCAGATCGGAAAAGAAGTCAGAGAAATAATAATAATAATAATACACAAAGATTACTGATTTAAGATCGTACCATGAAACATGGCCTGAGTTGGCGTTCACTGTCTCGTCATTTTCGTTAGCCCTTGGGTGTTCGGCTCATGCCGTTCCACCACACGCATTCAAACTCGTCTTCTTGCACCATTGATTCAGATCTATTTTTAAAATTTACTTGAGGCGGGCGCCGGCCGTGTAACAAGACTCACACTAAATCACTAATGTTGTTAGTACATTGAAAAACAAAATTGAGGTCAAATGTACCGAGTATGTATTAAAAATATGGTTAGCTAGAAGTCGAATCAACGAATCTGAAGAACTTTCAAGGAAATATTTTTAGTACGTTGAAGAGTTGACGAAATTGAGGTCAAATCGACCCCCCAGCAGTATGGTTCGCGTATCAATGAATCTGAAGAGCTTTCAAATCTGCTTTGTCAGTGGCGATCGATAGACATTTTTGATATTATTGCCTAAACAAACTCAGAAATCCTTCCGGGCCAAATTGAGTCACTTATCTCTGCTTATCTTACTGTAGTCTGGAATGTCAGATCCTTGGACTGCAAACGTACTAAATTATCGAATTTGAGAATGAGATGAAGATCTTTTGATTCATTCCTGGGACATACGGTAAAAAGCATCGTCGACAGATTCGATTCACGTCATTTCGTGCGCAACTTTCGCGCGATGAAACAATGTGAATTTATTTTTAAAAATGTGATGCGACTACTACACCACGTACTGATGGTGAAGTTTCGATTTTTCCCGCACCTCCTCCTCCCAGGTTTTTGGAGGATCTCCACAATTAAAGACAATCTTAAAATACAAGATACTAGGCTAATTGTTTTAATTGTCAAACGCCGTAGAATTTATACCAGATCTACAGTACTGCGCTACTCGTATGACCGCAGCCCAGCCATACCGAAGATACTGAAGTGCATAAATTACAGAAAACGAACGAAATCAATTTCAATTTCAAATTGATAACAGCAGAGAATCAAATTTCACTACACGTTTGGAGGTAAAAATGAAATTTTCACTTGGAGACGCAATCAAGGCCCTCAAGCCAGGTCCAATATTCCGAAGGGCTGTTATATTATATGCAGATCGAAAGCTGTTTCTCCTTGCAACATTTCATGTTGTGATGACAGCTGTAGTAATTGGTGAGACAGATCTATCTTTTCTTGTACTTTCTCATATAGATCATTTGAAGAATATGATTTTAAGGAGTTGGTCGTAAGATCTCATTGTGCATGTGTTGCATTAAAATCACTCTGGTGATACGACTCTCAATTTAATGAAACATGACAACAATATTCGATCTCACACCAGCACATCCTTTTTCTTATTCCATAATATCAACTTCCTCAGCTCATTTCTCTCTCAAGAAATTCGACTCTCAGATGGAGACAGTACCATC
>Ga0209712_10004254_pt1 | contig 11434 bp, 7 predicted proteins | sample ArcOceMetagenome_FD_187443 | JGI IMG/M metagenome (GOLD analysis project Ga0209712, IMG submission 187443) | Marine eukaryotic phytoplankton communities from Arctic Ocean - Arctic Ocean - Greenland ARC118M Metagenome (SPAdes) (version 2) | ecosystem: Environmental > Aquatic > Marine > Oceanic...
ACCTTTATACGCCTCCTCAGGCATGATTTCTGGGGTCGGATTCGCTAAACCAAATACGATTGAATCTTTTGCCATCGTCCGAACATCATCTGCATTCAATAAATCCCCGACACTTACGCCAATAAAAACGTCTGCACCTTTTAATGCATCTTGTAACGTTCCGTGAATATCTTCGAAATTAGAAAAACTCAATAATTCTTTTTTAGAAGGATTCAAATCTGTTCTTTGTCGGCTAATCACGCCTTTACTATCACAAATAATAATCGAACCCACAGGCGTACAGTATTCTCCTTCACTACCAATACATCTTAATAACTTAGCAATAGCAACACCCGCTGCTCCTGAACCATTAATAACGACAGATAAGTCTTCCAATTTTCTATCTGTAACTTTACAAGCATTTATCAATGCTGCCAAAACCACAATTGCAGTTCCATGTTGATCGTCATGGAAAACAGGAATTCCCAAATCTTGTAATCTTTCTTCGATTTCAAAACTTCGAGGAGCAGAAATATCTTCTAAGTTTATTCCACCAAAAACAGGTGCAATATTACGAACCGTTCGCACAATCTCATCTACATCCGTTGTATCCAAACAAATTGGAAACGCATCTATATCCGCAAACTTTTTGAATAACATCGCCTTTCCTTCCATCACTGGCAAAGCCGCTTCTGGTCCAATATCACCTAATCCCAAAACTGCCGTTCCATCCGTAATAATAGCAACCGTATTTCCCTTCATTGTATATTTATAAACGTCCGCTTTATTCTCTGCAATTTTACGACAAGGTTCTGCCACTCCCGGTGAATAAACTAAAGATAAATCATCTTTTGTACGAACCGTCATCTTAATCTTTGTACCAATTTTTCCACGCAATTTCTCGTGTAGAAATAAGGAATCTTTATAGTAATCCATAGCATTTTTTTATGTAAAAAATTATGTTTGAAGTCATATGACTTTACATTTTGAAAGTTAAACACATAGGATACTTTACTTCACAAAATGAGTAAATCTAACATTTTTACTTCGCAAAAACATTACAATGTGTTCTATGTGACTATATATTTTCTTGTGTAGATAGTATGATTATAGAGATGATAAATCATTTCTATTTTTGATTTATATCTCAATATAGTTGATTGCAAAAGTAATAAGAAATTACTTTTTAGGATAGATTAATTCAAAACTCTCTGATTTTGGACAAGCCAGCACACTACTTAAATTAGTTACTTTATAGGAAACAAACACCAAAATAAAAATCTCAATTAGTTTCATTTATCGTAAAACTGATTTTATTGGAATACAGATGATAAACGATGTGCCTTCTCCCTCGTCTGATTCTAAAAGGAATTTTCCATTTATCTCTTCCTCTATTATTTTTTTGACAATTGGCAAACCAATACCGATACTTTCATTATTTTTATCCTTCGTTGCTAATGTTTGAAAAATCTGAAAAATTCTTTCGTGATAACGCTTTGCTATTCCCGGACCATCATCAGATATATATATTTTACCAAATTCATCATCTTTTTCAGAATGAATATCGATAATGACATTTTCAGAATCGTGATGATACTTTACCGCATTTTCAATAATATGTTTCAATATTTTATACAGATGCTTTCGATTTACATCAATTAACAATAAATCATCTTTAATATTTATAGTCGGTTGATGTTCAAATGACAAACTATTACTCACATCCAATACGACATCTTTCACCCAAACGGATTCCTTAGGAGTATCTTGTTTACCAATATTAGAGTATTCCAAGATAGAATTCAACAATCGGTGCATTCTATTTACTCGAGTTCGTATCAAATAAGTACATTCTAATAAATCTCTCGAAATAGCATGATTAGGTAAATCTTGCTCAATAAATCCTACTAAACTACCGATTGATCGAAGCGGCGTTTTTAAATCATGTGAAGCCAAATAAGTGAACTGCCGAAGGTCTTTATTTGCTTTTTCTAAAGATTCAACGTTTCGCTCCAAAGCATTTGTTTGTATTTTGACTTCTTTCGCTAATTTTTCATTTAGATAAGCCAATTGAATATTCAATTGATAAAGTGCCCTGCTTTTTGCCTCCAAAATACTTTCTGCTTCCTTTTTTGCTCTTCGCTCTCTTTCAAAGCGTTTCTTCCACTTTTCAGTTTCCACTTCTCTCTGCCTTAGCTTCTCTAGCAGTGCAGCGTAACGCATTTCAAGAGATTCCCCGTTGTCGTTATTTTTTTTCATTCGTCTTGCACTATTTCTTTTTACTAAATATACCTATTTTCACAGTCATAATTATCCTTTTTTGAGTAAAAAGTTTAATAGTTAAGTATTTAATTATTAAGTCCCAATACATTATAACACGACAAGCTATCAACTAAAAACTGCCACTTAATCATGCTTAACCAATTCAAATTTCACCTTCTTCCCATCTTCGTCAATCAGCTCTTTTTCGACGGTAATATTTTCATTATAATATTTAATAGCCCCCTCAATAAGCCCAGATGCTAAATCACTCATAGCTCTTTCAGAAGTATAAATCATCGTCAATCTTGTCACATCACCTTCCGTGTGAAAGCAGCTGAAACTAGGCAATTCTGCATCAGGATAAAGCTTTAAGACTTCAACATGAATATGATTATCAATACTTTTCAAAAAATCAAAAGTCGTCTTTGCAGCTTTAAAAAAATCAGGATAATTCTTCGCAAACTGACCTAACAGATGTTCCCCAAAGACCTGAACTAGCTTTGAGATAGGAATTTTAGTCGCCGTACTCAAATTACCAACAAGTGTGAATATCTCTTGGTAAGAATATATACCAACTGAGGTATAAGCTCCATCTGTAGATAATTTACCTTTTGATGCATCAATAATATCATCGACTACATCAAAGCCAAATTTATCCTCCACCATTTCTAAAAACTCCGTAAATACAATCCCTTTCATATCCAATAAATTTAAAATATGTCTGTACTCTGACGTTCAATACGATTACGTGTCAAAAAAAAGCGATAAAAGTATAAGTATCGCTTATATCTTTATCGCTTTTTGTAATAACAAATATATAAAATATATTTTCTTATCTCTTAAATTGATCATCAAAATCTTTGCGAATTTCTTTTAAATCTCGATTTTCATAATTATCCCACTTTTCTAAATCCAATTCCTCTTTATCAAAATGATACTTATTATCTAAATCTAATTCATCAATTTCGTGACTTTCGCTACTCAACTGTTTCGAGGTATTCCGAGAACGACCCTTCATTTTACTCAGCTCTTTCTCAATTTCTTGTTCCTCCCAAGCATTATCCAATGTACCAATATAAGGCACACCAAATACTCGAATATAATGAAATGCCAAACCAATTCCCCAGCCCATCATCGGAAAATGAAACCAGATATCATTCGGACTCGTCGTCATATTCATTATAAAAAAGAACGCCCCAACAATAATATAACTCGCCAAATGTCGGTAAAATGATTTCTTTAATTTTACTTTGTTTCGAGCCGCTTCGTATTGCTCCTCTTCAAAAGACATATCGTTTTATTTTTAGTGATTATCGTTTTATGGTAATCTGTAATTTACAAAAAATATAGTGCAAGTTTAAGACCTTTTTACCAAAAATTAATAAATCATAGTTAGAACCTACTATTTTTTATACCAACGTCGTTTCTGAAAAGTTGAAATTCCATCGGCTTACTTTGAGTTTAAGAGCAGATTATTTATTGATATATGATTTAAAAACGCATGAATGTAATCTAAATACCTTTGCACTAGATTTGAAAAGTCATATTTTCAAAAGAAAATATGACTTTTTCATTTTCTCGAAAATTTGAGATTTTAGTAAAACTTATTACGAATTCTTTTAGATCGAGAATAGCTGCCATAAAACCCATCATGAAGTAATAAATCCATTTAAAATCAAATTCTATGATAAAAAATCATTATTCATAACCTTATTCAACGTAAGCTTATAGATAAATCAATACTAATAAATAGAATTAATCTCGTTCACGACCTTCCGGATTAGGAGTAGAACCGCCACGTTTTTTCGGTATATAAATCACCAAAGCCTTTTCCATCGTTTCGCCGTTTGCTTCTATCGTAATCATATATTTTCCTTTTTGTAAATAGAAAACGTCATTTTCTGCCATTTCCACTTCTACCCTATTATCGGCTTTTTTGTTTTCCTTATTCAATGATTTTTCATACGATTTTACGACTTTTTCATCAATTGATAAATCATATTCTAAATAATTCAAACCTTTTGACATCGGAGTTTCCAATACTTTAAGCGTAACGCCGTCTTTCGTTTTAATCGTCATTTTTGCAGTGGAAGCAGCATTGGTGTAAACCGGAATTTTGAAACTTGGAAGACTCGGCTCGCTCCATTTCGACCGACTTTCTCCCCAACGACTACTATAACGAACTTTATTAACTTTGAAAATATATAATTTCTTCGCTAAAATTATTTCATCCAACTGTTGCAAATGCTGAATATCAGCGACATAAATCGAACGTCCGTGCGTTCCGACCAATAAATCTTTATCTCTCGGATGAATCACCAAATCATGAACCGGAGCATCCGGCAAATTCGACATTGCCATAAACGACTTTCCCTTATCAAATGAAATATAAACACCGTGATCCGTTCCAATATAAACAATATTTGGATTCTCAATATCTTCCTTAATTACATTCACCGGTTCGCTCGGCAAGTCCGTTCCGATACGTTCCCAAGTATTTCCATAATCCGTAGAAACATAAGTATAAGCCGAAAAATCATCCCAACGATAACCATTCAACGACACATAAACCGTTGCTTTATCATGCTTTGAAGCATAAACTCGACTCACCCACCTATCTTGTGGCAAATCATCTGAAATCTTCGTCCAATTATTGCCGCCATCTTTGGTAACATGAATCAAACCGTCATCACTTCCGGTATAAATTAAACCAAATTGAAACTTAGATTCTGAAATTGAAGTCAATGTTCCATAAGCAACATTCCCTTTTTTTCCACCTTGTGTCAAGTCTTCCGAAATTGCTTCAAAATCATCACCTTGATTAAAAGAACGGTGCAATTTATTAGAACCGAAATACAAAATATCCTGATTATGAACCGATAAGTGTATGGGTGTTTGCCAATTAAATCGCAATGGTTTTTCACCCAAAACGTGTTTTGGTGTAATGTAAGTATTACGTTCTTCTGCTTTATTGATACGGAAATAATTACCAAATTGGTAACCTGTATAAACCGTATTATTATCTCGATTATCAATTTCTATCTGCATCCCATCACCGCCCATAATTGATTTATAGGGATAATGTCCGCTTTGATGCCATCTCGGAGAGGCTTCGTAAGTGCTCGAACCAACCCAAACGCCATTATCTTGTAAGCCACCATAAATATTGTAAGGTTCTGCCATATCCACATTTATCGCATAAAACTGACCAACAGCTGGCGAGTTACATTTTATCCAATTTTCGCCATCATCGTAAGAGATATTGATACCGCCATCGTTCCCATTAATAAGGTGTCCGGCCCGATTCGGATTCATCCAAAGTGCGTGATGATCTGCATGAACATTGGCGGCAGAAATAGATTTAAAAGATTTTCCGCCATTATCTGAACGCAAAATTGGAACACCCATGATATAGATTTTATCCGCACTTTGTGGCGAAACTCGAATCTGACCGAAGTAATAACCGTAAGAATAAAAGATGCCATCTAAGAAATCGTCATGCGTTTTCGTCCAAGTTTTTCCACCATCCGTAGATTCATAAACTTCCGTTCCAATCACCGGCGTATCGAATAACATTTTATTCGCATCGTATAAATAATCAGCTAAGGCGACTGGTTTTATCTCGTCATTTTCAACCATTTCAATAATCTTATCCACCGAATATTTACGAGGAAAGTCATTTTGTTTTAAATAAGCCTTAAGCCTCTTTTCGTCTAATTTCAAAAAATCGGCTTTAGACATTCCTTCTAAATCTGCTTTCTTCAAAGACAGTTTTTCCTCCATATTAATAGCTTCCTTTTTTCGTCTATTTTGATTATCCAAAATCGCATAAATCTTTTCAGAATTACCGTCATTAAACATGGCCAAACCGATACGACCAACGCTTTCACCTGTCGGAAAGTTACTTTTTTCTGTGGTAATTAATACCCAATTGTCGCCACCATCCGTTGACTTATAAATACCTGAGCCTTCGCCATTTCCTATAAAATCCCAAGCTCGACGAGTCCGTTCCCAAGCTGCGGCGTAAAGTTCCTTTGGATTTTTTGGATTAATCATCATATCAACGATTCCTGCATTTTCATTGACAAACAAAGTTTTCGTCCAAGTTTTTCCGCCATCAATTGTTTTGTAAACACCTCGTTCATCATTCGCAGAATACAAATGTCCTAAAGCAGCCACCCAAACAATATTCGGATTCGTCGGATGTAAAATAATTCGTCCGATATGATGTGATTCCGGTAAACCCATATATTCCCAAGTTTTTCCATTATCCGAGGATTTATAAATTCCAACGCCTGCATAAGAAGAACGACTCGAATTATTTTCACCTGTGCCAATCCAAATCGTATTATTTATCCAATCCACCGCAATATCGCCAATCGTCATAACGGTTTGATTGTCAAAAATAGGAGAAAAGGTTGTTCCATTATTTTCTGTGTACCAAAGTCCGCCAGAAGCATAAGCCGCATAAAAATGTGATGGATCACTCTCCGACACTTCCACATCTACGATTCTTCCGCTCATCACCGTTGGACCGATATTTCGAAATTCAAGATTGGAAACCAGGGAATTCTCTTTCAAGTTTTTACGTTCTGTATCACTTTTTAAGCGTGTTTCCCCATTGGTAAACGGAGGTTGCATTTGTGCGAACATTTCTAAATTAAATAATATAAAAATGATAATTAGGATATAATTTTTTTTCATAATCTGGTTTATTACGACTTGTCAACGTTTATATTTTGATAATTTTTTTTCATAGTTGCTGGAAATTTACAACTTTAAGGAATAAAAAATAAATAAACTATCCAAATATTGCAGCACTATTTTTATTTGAGATGAAACTCCCACAAAAATCAAAATAAACTAATAAACACAGGCATAGACAGAGTTACACCAAGTATTTTCAGTATTATATGACGCGAAGAGGACGAGTAGAATAAATAGATTATTTACTTTCTACCCCTTTATACTGTTTATTATATGACTTTACATTAATAGTAAATCATTATATTCATCAATTTAAAATATGTTTATTTAAAATTTATAAATAAAAAGTTATAGCTTAAGCATCATTTTGAAAATAAGATTAACTTAATAATAGTTAAAAACTTATTTTCTCAAGACAATGATCAAGAGAAAACCACAATAAAAAATTCCATGAAGTATTATATCTGCTTATTATTTTTTTCTTTCATAATTTTAAATTCCTCCATTCATGCTCAATATTTTGACTTGTCGCCTGATGCTCTAAAGGTTTTATTAAAGGATCAAACGATAAGCAAAGAAGATAGAGTTATCGTTTTGAAGGAGTTGGCTTATCGCAATAAGAATGTTCTGCCCAAAGATGCTTTGATGTATGTAGGACAATCGTTAAAATTGGCGAAAGCTATAAATTATAAAAAAGGAATAGCCGAATCTACACACACTTTAGGGTTAATTCAATTCTATTTAGGCGATTACGAACTGGCACTTTCTAATTATTTAATAGCTTTAGAAATTAGAAAAGAGATAAATGACAAAATTGGACTTGGTCGTTCATATAATAATATTGGTGTCTTTTATCAGAAGATGAATAAATTTGATTTAGCCAAAAACTATTTTAGGCAAGGTTTGATATTGAGGCGGGAAACAAAAGATTCGGTAGGAATTGCTTTTTCTTATAATAACTTAGGTCGTGTTTACTTAGACCAAGGAAATCCTAAAAAAGCAGTTACGAATTATAAGATTGGCTTATTAATTTCTAAAAAACTAAAAAACGCTAAAGCTCAATCACTTACATTAAGCAATTTAGGCGATTTATATAAATCACAATTTAATTACGATAAGGCTTTAAGATATTATGAGGAAACCTTAGGATTGATGATTCCGTCGAAAAACAGCTATAATAAGGCGAGAATACTTATTAAAATTGGAAATATAAAAATTCACCAAAAGGATTTTGAAACAGCTTTGATTAACTTGAAGAAAGGACAAGAAATTTCAGAGAAGTTACAAGCAAAGCCACTTTTGAATAAGGCTTACCAAAAATTTTCCGAAGCTTATGCTGGAATAGAAGATTATGAAATGGCTTATAATTATCAATTAAAATCGAAAGAAATTCAAAAAAACTTAATGACAACTTCTATTTCTAATGAAATATTAGCGTTAGAGGCAAAATATCAATTTGAACAAAAAGAACGAAAACTTTTGGAGCAAGAAGGGCAAATTGCGGATTTGTATCGGATGTTTTCTATCCTTGTCTTTTTGGTCATTTTAGTATTCTCCGTATTAATCTATTCTCGTTATCGAAAACAGATTAAGGTAAATCAAAACCTAAAAGCTACAGCGATTGAAATTAAGGACAAAAACAAACAGTTAGCCACTTACACGAAGGAATTAGAACAGTTTACATATATCGCTTCCCATGATTTGAAAGAACCATTGCGGAATATCGGTGGCTTCGCTCGAATTTTAGATAGAAGATACCGAATGGTTCTGGATGATAAAGGAAAGGAATATTTGAACTTTATTATGACTGGAGTTAACCAAATGACGGCTTTACTGACAGACTTATTGCAATATTCAGAAGTTAAACGATTGAAAGAGGAGGATTTGAAATGGGTGAATTTAAATGATTTGATGCTAAGTATTCAAAACAGTTTGAATACAAAAATCCAAGAATCAAATGGTCGCTTAATCTTCAATGATTTACCAATGATTTATTCTAATACCTTCCAAATAGCACAATTATTCAAAAACCTTATTTCTAATGGATTGAAATTTCAGAGAAAAGATGACACACCGATTATAGAAGTGAGCGGAAAACATTGTGGCGATTTTTGGGAATTTAAAGTTACTGATAACGGAATTGGAATTGATAAAAGTTATCATGATAAGATTTTTGAAATGTTCCGTCGATTACATAAACAAACCGATTATGAAGGCACAGGAATGGGTTTGACAATTTGTAAACAGATTATAGAACAACACGGTGGTGAAATATCAATCGAATCTAAAATCGAAAAAGGAACGACCTTTATTTTTACTTTTCCTGAGAAAATTATTCAGTAGTTCCAACGGCTTTCGAGCCTTTTGCCGTTTTAATTATAAATAATTGACGCTCTAATGGATTCTATTTTTTAGAAATATGAATCACCTTTATTCATCTTCCCTATTCTGCTTTGTAAGACGCAGCTTTAATAAAAAACAAGTCCGTCTGTAGTCAAATTTTATTAGAAATAAACCTTGATTACCCTAACGGACTCATTTATAGAAAAAACCAATAACTTATGTAATATCATCCAATATTATGCTACCAAATAAGTTACTAAACCGGTAATTCCAGTAATAATATATTGAACGCCAAGAGCCATTACGATGAAACCCATAATTCGAGAAATCGCCTTGATTCCTGCGACTCCAAAGTATTTGAACAACTGCGGCGAAACTCGCAAAATACCATAAACCACAAATCCAGTAAATACAATTACACCTGCAATTACAGCCCTACTCGTTATCTCCGGATTCTCGGAAAACATACTAATCAATAACGAAATCGAACCAGGTCCCGAAAGTAAAGGCATTGCCATTGGTGCGAAAGAAATATCTTCCTTATGCAAAGCTTCTTCTTTTACCTTATCGTTTACGGCTCGACTTTCTGAAAATTTTCCTGATGATAACGCATAACCTGAACTTAAAATCATCAATCCACCTGCAATTTTTAAGGCATCTAAACTAACGCCAAAAAAACTTAAAATACCGCTTCCTGCCAAAAAGAAAGCAGTTAATATTAATACAAAATAAATACTCGTATTTCGAGCTGTTTTATTACGTTCTTTAGACGTATAATCGGGTGTCATCGCTAAAAAAACTGGAACTGCTCCCATCGGATTAACGACTGAAAATAAAGAACCAAATACAGCAATAAACAAATTAATCATAACTTTTAGTTTAAAAATTTATCGTTTAAATAATAATTGAATATTTTGAGTATTCAAAACTGTGCCAAATTATATTACAAAACAGGTTCAAATATTTTATTATTCCTAATAAAATTCTGAACCTGTTTTGATTTCGGCGGCAAAGCTAAACGAATATTTTAAATAAAAAATTTCTTTTTAATTATTTTTGAATATATAATTTAAAAAAAGTAGTCCTACAAATTGATGATAAATACTGCATTTTTATTGATAACAAAGTTTCATTTTAAGGATTCAAAATTGATAAAAATAATCGTTTTATTTTTCTACTTAAAACCAAATTACTTTACTGAATAGTTTTATAATACTTATTCAAATTTTTCTTATAAATCCACATTTCTTTGATGCTCATAAACGGAATATTTCGAACTTTGTGATTGTACATCGCAATATCAAATATCATTCTCCACTGTTTAAATAACGTTTTATAAACATCAAAAAAATTAGATTTTGGATCATAAATGTGAGCCGGCTCTGAATTTGCACCGTTAAGTTCCATAACGAGTATATTTTTCCCTTTTTTCAAATCTTCCACACTTTTACATTTTAAGTCAAAACGCCCAAAATATACTTCTTCAATATTCGAAGTCATCTCGAAAATCAAGTTTTCCAAATCCTCATCGATCAAATGGTTACCATCCAAAAACATCGTACCTCGACAATGATTTCCAATCGGTTCGGCCTCTATTATATTGCCTTTTGGCAGTACAATATCCATTTGTTCCGAATACTTTTTTTGCAAAGAATCATATTGTAAAATAGACCGTGGATAAGCCAAAATCAATTCTCGAAGCGTACTTTTTCCATCTCCTGTGAATGATAGGAATTTCTTCAAAGTAACCGAAGTAATCGTTGGTCGTTCCTCATTCGGCATTCGCCAGAACATAATCGCAAATTCCTCTTCATAATCAATAAACGGTTGTACAATATAATTGACATCATTCTTGGAAATATGTCGATTCAAGTCTTCTACATTATCTAACTTCTCTACCAATGTTCCTCGACTACCAATATCAGGTTTGAAAACTATCGGAAAATCAATATTATTCGCTTTTAATATTTCTAATATCGTATCAATCGGCGTTCCTTTCGGAATTAACGGACTTGCTGGTTTATATTTATCATCAATCTTTTCCAAAATTCCTTTCTTCGATTCTCCAAATAATCCTCCTGCTTCGATGCTCGGATTCGTGGCTGAAAAAAAGAAAAATGACTTTGCTCGAAGCGATAAATAT
>Ga0209712_10004255_pt1 | contig 11432 bp, 13 predicted proteins | sample ArcOceMetagenome_FD_187443 | JGI IMG/M metagenome (GOLD analysis project Ga0209712, IMG submission 187443) | Marine eukaryotic phytoplankton communities from Arctic Ocean - Arctic Ocean - Greenland ARC118M Metagenome (SPAdes) (version 2) | ecosystem: Environmental > Aquatic > Marine > Oceanic...
TCAGAAATATAGAGCCAGAGAGAGATGAAGCCCATTATTCAGCCGAGACAATAATTAGTGAAAGCTCTTCCGGATCCCAGAGCGCTGGAGGAGATAAGCCATTGGTGAATGAAGGCATAATTGCCAGTATGGATAAATCGTATGCATTAGTAGCGAGTACGAATACTACACCCGTTTCAGTAGAGGGAGGTTATCTTATAGAAACAGATTATCTTGAGTTAGCTATTCATAAGGCGTTAGATGCAGACCTGTTAATAGACGAAGCATTCACTGAGGACTATGCGTATTTTACACCTTTAGGGTTAGTTAGAAGAGCCGTGTTGAATAAAATAGGTCAAGAGGATGAACAATCTTTAGCCATGTCACTAGTAAATAGGACAGCAAAGAAGTTGTCTGATGAAAAAGAAGATTTTATTGCTTACGAAAAGGCTACTGAAGGGAAAAATGGGTTCAAACTTAAATTGGGGAAATTCTCTTTAGAAACTATAAGATAGAGCCTATTTGTTATTGAACTCGCTCATTGTTCTTGCAGCTCCTATAGTAGTAAAGTTTTCTATCATCTTTATGAGATGTTCTAATCTTTCGGTGAGCAGATTAGTTTCGTCTATGTTCCATTCTCCAAGCACATAATCCACTTGACTTCCTTGCTTAAACTCACTTCCCACCCCGAAACGTATTCTTGGATATTGAGATGTGTTAAGTAGCAGTTGAATGTCTTTTAAGCCATTATGACCACCATCACTCCCTTTAGTTCTCATTCTTACACTGCCATAAGGAAGTGCTAAGTCATCTGTAACTACCAGAAGATTTTCAAGAGGGATTTTCTCTTTGGTAAGCCAGTACTGTACTGCCTTTCCGCTCAAATTCATAAATGTATTCGGCTTGAGTAGAATAAGGGTTCTCCCTTTGTGTTTTAACTTGGTGATTTCCCCAAGCTTAGCCGTTTCAAAAGAAACATTGGATGCCTTAGCTAAGGCATCCAATGTCATAAAGCCAATGTTATGGCGTGTCTTTTCATATTTATATCCTGGATTTCCTAACCCAGCTATTAAATACTTCATTCTTTAATTTAGGTTATTCAGCAGCAGCTTCTGCTCCTTCTTCACCTTCTGCTCCTTCCTCACCTTCTTCAGTAGCAGCAGACATAGCAGCTCTAGTTCTCTTAACAGCTAATACTACAGCATTCTCTGGGTGAAGTAAAGTAAGTCCATCTAAATCTACAGAGCTAACTCTAATAGAATCACCTATGTTTAATGCCGTGATGTCTAAAACAAGCTCTTCTGGGAAAGCAGAAGGTAATCCTTTGCAGTTTAACTTTCTGAAATTCATCGCTAAACGTCCACCACCTACTACTCCTTCAGATAAACCTGAAGTTCTTACTGGAAGACCAATCTTTACTTCCTTAGTCGCTACTAACTCTAAGAAATCTACATGTACTATTCTATCTGTAACTGGGTGGAATTGGATATCTTGAATAATCACGTTAGTTATAGAACCAGAAATCTCTAATTCTATCTGATATACATTTGGAGAATAAACGACTTTTTTTAGCGCTATCTCGTTAATAAATAGGTGTACTTGCTTGTCTCCACCGTAAATTACAGCAGGAACGTTTCCAGCTCTTCTCTGAGCCTTAGCATCTTTTTTCCCTACGTTCTCTCTAGAAGAACCGCTCAATGATACTTTTTTCATCTTATTTTGTTTTTAATATTATACTATTATAAAGTTCGAGCTTATAGACTCGTTGTTACTCAGGCTTTTTAACACATTAGCGAATAAATCTGCTACGGTTATCACCTTTATTTTCGCGTTTTCCTCTTTTAACGGAATACTGTCCGTCACTATAAGCTCAGTTAACTGACTATTTCTTATTCTCTCATGAGCAGGACCACTTAGTACTCCGTGTGTACTAATAGCTCTGACACTTTTAGCACCATGCTCCATCATCATATCAGCGGCTTTAGTTAAGGTGCCAGCTGTGTCCACCATATCGTCTACTAGTACTACGTCTTTTCCCTCTACGTCACCTATTACGGTCATGTTTTCTATTTGGTTAGCTACTTTTCGCTGCTTGTAACAAATAGCTAAATCCACATTTAGATACTTGGCATATGCATTGGCTCTTTTAGTTCCTCCTGTATCTGGAGTAGCTATTATCATATCTGGAGTTCTAATGCTTTCCAAGTAGGGTAAGAAAATAGTACTTGCAAATAAGTGATCGACAGGAACCTCGAAGAAACCTTGGATTTGATCAGCATGTAAATCCATAGTTATTAACCTATTCACCCCAGCCGCAGTTAGCAGATTAGCCACTAACTTGGCCCCTATAGCTACTCTTGGTCTGTCTTTTCTATCTTGTCTAGCGAATCCGAAGTAAGGCATTACAGCCACTATGGATTGTGCAGAAGCTCTTTTAGCGGCATCTACCATTAACAATAGCTCGAATAAATTATCGCTTGGAGGTGCGGTCGATTGAACTATCACTACGATTTTTCCACGTACAGTTTCTTCTATAGAAGTCTGAAACTCACCGTCACTAAACTTTTGAAAAGAGACATCGCCTAATGGAACACCAAAACTCAATGCGATTTGCTCCGCTAACTCACGAGATGCAGTGCCTGAGAAAATTTTCATGTCTGTAGCCATTTCTGTTTTTTAAAGGGCTGCAAAAATACGGACTTCTTGGCAGCTATTCAATAGACTCAGCCTATAAAATAGCATTTTCGTACACTGCGTGTTAAATTTGGTTAAGCCACAGAACATAATAGCTTTAATGAATGTTAAAGCTATATCAAGCATCTTGTTAATTCACCATCTTGCGGGATATATATAATGTAAGCCAGTTGAGTCAAAGAGTCATTCAAATATTCGTTATCCTAATCACTTGTGTTCTCGCTGGAATGGTCGCGTTGCAATTGTTCTGGATAAGAAACTCCATGAACCTGAGAGAAACAGAGTTTAAGCATGAAATTAATGCCGTACTCGATGATGTAGTCTTGGAATTAGAGAAAAAAGAAAACCTAGAAAGAATAGGAATGGGAGAAACATCAGAACCATTCCTGATAGAAATAAAGTCGAGCAGTGAGGTTGGCCTGGAGATAGCGTTCAAAAACACGCTACAGGATCAGGTAGTCCAATCTGAAACCATAGGTTATTCTGAAGACATCATGGTTACTGAAGAAAAAGCCAATGCACTTCTTCAAAAAGAGATGGGGAAATTTGGGAAGGAACAATCAGAAATTTTAAAACAGTCAGAATTCTTAGAAGACATCTTAGGAGGAAACGTAACAATTCAAATAGGTAAGGGTATAGAAAGTAGAATAGATCTAGAAATAATAGACAGTTTAATAAAAGGCGGATTAAAAGAGAGAGCAATTAGAACTGCACATGTGTTTGGTGTATTTGACTCCCAAAACAATGTGTTTCTGCTTGGGGAAAATGCTGCCCATTGTGCAGATAAATTAAAAGCTAGTTACGCGACATACTCGGCTAAACTCTTTCCTAAGAACCTATCGAATAAAACCTACTTTTTAAAGATCTTGTTTCCCAAGCAGAAACAATATTTGTTTCAGTCCATGTGGAGTTTATTGGTCATGTCAGGAATAATTATCATAGCGGTAATAGCTGCTTTCATATTTAGTTTCAAAACTATATTCAAGCAGAAGAAACTCTCAGAAATGAAGAACGACTTCATTAATAATATGACCCACGAATTAAAAACCCCAATCAGTACCATATCATTGGCTTGTGAAGCGCTTAAAGATCCAGATATGAGAGGTACACAGAAACAGACAGACTCTTTCGTGAATATGATTAATTCGGAGAATAAACGATTAGGTGTGCTAGTCGAGAATGTACTTCGGTCAGCCCTTTTAGATTCAGAAGAAATGCCATTCAAGGTAAATCAGCTAGATGTAAATGAATTAGTCAGAGGTGTCTGTAGAAATTTAGCCATCAGAGTGAAGAAATATGATGGGAAAATAGATGTCGATCTTGATCCTCAAACACCGTTTATGGATGGAGATTCAGTGCACCTGACAAACATGGTTTACAATTTGTTAGATAACGCTATAAAATACTCCCCTGGAAGCCCCATGCTAAGAGTTAAGACTTGTAGTTTTGAGGAGCAGATAGAGATCGAAGTAATAGATAATGGAATAGGAATCTCGAAGGAGAATCAGAAAAAAATATTTGATAAATTATACCGCGTTCCAACAGGAAATGTCCATGATGTAAAAGGATTTGGTCTCGGACTGAATTATGTGAAAGTTATCGTAGAAAGACATCATGGAGAAATAGCCGTAGAAAGCGAACTAAAAAAAGGGAGTAAATTCACCATAGTAATACCGAAGAAATATGAAAAGCACCATTAAAATTTTACTTGTAGAAGATGACCCTAATTTAGGCTCATTATTATCTGATTATTTAAGAGCTAAAGGTTTCGAAACTAAACTGGCTACAGATGGAGAAAAGGGTCTAAAGATCTTTAATCTACAGTCGTATGATTTTTTAATTCTCGATGTAATGATGCCTAAGAAAGACGGGTTTACATTGGCTAAAGAGATCAGACAGATAAATAAACAGGTTCCTATTTTATTTTTAACGGCTAAATCTATGAGTGAGGATACTCTTGAAGGATTTAAGGCTGGAGCTGATGATTATATGACTAAGCCGTTTAGTATGGATGAGCTGCTGGTTAGAATCAATGCTATCTTAAGAAGGACTTCTTCTATTCCTGAGTTAGGGGATGAAACCAAAACTTACACTATAGGTAAGTACGAGTTCGATTATAATAAACAGAAATTAGTTTCTCCAGATTCTGACACGAAACTTACTACTAAAGAGAACGAGCTTCTTTATCTGCTTTGCAAAAATAAAAACGGTGTGCTCGAAAGAAACCATGCGTTGAATATGATTTGGGGAGATGATAATTACTTTAATGGAAGAAGTATGGATGTGTATATTGCTAAGCTGAGAAAGCACTTAAAAGCAGATGAGAAAATTCAAATTTTAAATGTACACGGAAGAGGTTTTAAGCTTTTAGATGAATAGAGTCAGTTTTCATCAGAGTAACGAAAACAAAATAGGTGTCTTGTTGAATATGTGTTATTCCTATCACGCAATTTTATGAATGCGCAAATTATTTCGTATATTACGGTACCTAATAATTAATTAAGAAAAATTTTAATTCCCAAACCATGAAAAGAACCACATTTACTATAGGAGCTATACTTGCCATCGGAAGTATGTTTGCTCAAAACTCCTCTATGGAAGAATCCAAGGCTAAAGCGATCGAAATAGTTGAAGCTAGTCTTGCTGAAACAGAGTCTTATACTGAAGTTTATGGATTAATGATAGCTAGACTAAACGAAGAAGCTTCACAAACAGACTTTGGTGGAAATGCTGAAATTTCTTTTGAAGAATTTTTAAATATGTTAGAAGCTAATGTGCAGATAAACGTCTATACTGGAAACAATGGAGAATCTGTAGCTATAGCTGATGAGCCTTCTATGGCATTATTAGATGACGGAATGAATGCCGCCCCTCCTGTTAGATTACAAAACGAGAACACTTTAGAATATGTAAACAGAATAGCAGCACTTACCGAAAGTGCTGATGAGCATCATGATTACGTAGTAATAGCTACTACTGGTGGAGAATTAGGATTGGTTTATGCGCATGTTGCTGCTAGCGCAAATGGAATCGGAGAAAGTGATGCCGCTGTTCAATTAAGTATGTTCCCTAACCCCGTTTCGGATGTACTTACTCTAGCAGGATTGCCAGCTGGAACTTTTCCGGGAAAATTATTAGATGCTCAGGGAAAAACTATCCTAGAGCTTTCTATTACAGATGGAAAGCAGATAGATCTTAACGGATATGCTGCTGGATTTTACACGCTAAGTGTATTGGTAAATGAAGAAATGATTACTGAAAAGATTCAAGTTAGAAGATAGTCAGTACATACGTAAAAACTCAAAAGCCCGATTGATGTTTTGTCAATCGGGCTTTTTTTGCCTTAAAATTTAGCTTTAGACCTGTATAAATTAACGAAACGGTACGTGGAGAAATTAGAATAAATATTGGTTATGGCTTGATGTTTGTGTTTTTCAAAGCATTACTAACTAAAATTTATATATCATGAAATTGATAAAAAACCCACAAGCAAATCTGGAGTCTAATAGATTCAGATTCTTTAAGCTAGGAATGATTATTTCCTGCTCTCTGGCACTGTTGGCATTTAGATGGACTACTTATGAGTTAGAAGAAGACCAGGTTTATTCACCGCCTATAGAAAGAGAAACCCTAATTACTGAGTTAGCTCCTGTTTCTTTTATTGAGATGGCTAAGCCTAAAAAAAGGCGAGTAGTGAGAAATAATATGAGTATTATAAAGCTTGTGATAGAGCTACCTCAAGAAAGCAAAACTCTAAAGCTTATCAGTTTAGGTGAAATACAAGGCCAGATAGGAGAGGGCTGGGAATATGAACCGGGGATTATAGAGCCTACCTTCCCTTCTGGTCCAGAAGGCTGGATGAAAGCAGAGAGAACGCCTTACTTCGATGAATGCGCGCAGCCCTCGAATAAAAAAGAAGAAAGCGCTTGTACTTATGCTGCCATTAAAAACTTCGTTCAGTCTAATACTAGGTACCCTTCGGTGTGCAGGGAGTTAGGAGTAGAAGGCACCGTGTGGCTCACATTTGTAATAGATAAAAATGGAGATGTGGTAGAAATAGAGGAAGTAAACTCTCCACACTCTGCTTTAACGAAGGCAGCCATAAGTGGTTTAAGTAAACTGCCTAAGTTAAACCCAGGTACTCAGCGCTTAAATCCAGTAGCTGTAAAGCTGGAAATTCCAGTAAGGTTTATGCTTAGCAGATAGCAGGATGAATATAGATTTAAGTGCTCCCTTTTTAAAGGGGGGCGTTTTTTTGCGCTGCTACGCAGATTTATTTGAGTTATGGGAGTAACTAATACTTATCTTTTACCGTAGAGTAGGGAGTAAATTTGATAAAAATGAGAACTTTTTTAATGTTACTGGTAACGTCATGTGCCCTGTACTCCTGCAATTCTAAAGATGATTCCGGGGCTAAATCTTCTGGTATGGCCAGTGTTACAGCTGAGTCTGACACACTATTGGTCTTAAGGAATAGTGAGTATGACCTAACGCTAACACTGCCTAAGGCTATTATGACCGCTGAATCTATATTTCAATTTAGAGAGAGTTTCGGTGATGCCGAATTATATGTTCACCCTAGTTTTCATGTGTACATTTCCAAAGAAGACACTGAGTTAAGCGAGATTAAAAAGGAGCTTCAATCTGACGGGTTGTTTTCTAGAATATTTACAGACGAATCTGACGGGGAATTGCTTTATCAATCGACCTTGCCAGATGGCACTGAAATTGGTTTCGGGTGGGTGAAAAGCTTAAGTAAACCTGGCCTTAAAATTATTCTAAGATTGGATCCGCAAGGGAATTATAGTAAACAAGATGTGCGCACTATTCAGAAACACATGAAGACATTAAGTATCCTGTAATACATAAAAAATGAAAAATCTAATTATAGTTTTTATTCTTCTATTTACTGTAAACTCTGCTTTAAATGCAGGGGTTGTCGTGTTAGAAGGGGTGTATCAAGGTAGAGACCTCTACGTACAAAATCCATTTTCAGAGGAAGGAGTCGGATTCTGCATTTATGAGGTGACAGTAAACGGAATAGTCACTTCTGATGAAATCAACTCAAGTGCATTTGCTGTAGATTTAAGTATGTATGAATTTATAAATGGGGATGATATAGTCATCACCATACGCTCTAAGGCAGACTGTATTCCTAATGTTATTAATCCAGAAGCTATCAGTCCCACTAGTTCCTGTGAGTTTTCTCAGTTGGCTCTTAGCGATATGGGAGTTTTTACATGGAATACGAAAGGGGAAAACGGAAAAATCCCATTTATTATAGAGCATTATAAATGGAATAAATGGGTGAAAATAGGAAGTGTGCTAGGAGAAGGAAACACTAATTTGTCTGCTTACGAGGTAGGCTTAAATCTACCAGCGGGTGAGAATACGATTCGATTAAAACAGAAAGACTATAATGGGGAGCATTTATCTGAACAGGTAAGTGTCGTTAGTTTAGGAACACCAGCAGAGCTTTTATCAGCGAAAGTGACTAGGGCTATTAATTTCTCAGCAAAAACACACTTCGAGTTATTTAACTCATATGGTGAATTGATAGAAACCGGTTTTAGCGCCTCTCTGAATGCTTCTGAGTTGGATAAAGGCGATTACTATCTCAATTACGAGAAAACTTCAGGTAAGGAGATTAGAAAGAGATAGAACTTACTCGCTTTAACCCCGGCTTTCTAATTCATTAAAATTTATTTTAGCCGTATGAATAAAGTAGAGCATATAGGTATAGCGGTCAAAAGTCTTAAAGATTCAGAGATAATATTTCAGGATATTCTAGGAACAGAATCCTATAAAACAGAGTCAGTGATATCTGAGAATGTAAACACGCTTTTTTTTCAGCTTGGCGAGACCAAAATTGAACTTTTGGAAGCTACTTCAGTGGATAGTCCCATAGCTAAATTTATCGAAAAGAAAGGTGAGGGTCTCCACCATATAGCTTTTCATGTAGAGGATATTCAGGGAAAAATAGAAGAACTTAAGGAAAAGGGGTACAGAATGATACATGATGTTCCTAAAACTGGTGCTGATGATAAAATCATCGCATTTATGCATCCTAAATCTTCTAATGGTGTGCTAGTAGAACTCTGCGCAGATAAGCCTAAGGACTAGTAAGCTCTCTTTATTTTTTCTATGAGAAGTGTAGTAGAAAACCCTTCAGTTAATTCTACCACAGAGACCTCTCCTCCATAAGACAATACTTCCTTAGAACCTACGATGTAAGTCTTAGCGTTATGGTCAGTTTCTTTAGGGTCATAATCAGCTCCTTTAACTAAAATATCGGGTGTAATTTCAGCTATGCAAGCCAGCGGAGTATCTTCATTAAAAATAAATGCAGTGTGCACGAAGCCTAGTGCAGAAATAAGTTTCAGTCTATTTTCTTCAGAGTTTACAGGTCTCTCAGCTCCTTTCTCTAACCGTTTCACAGAGTCATCAGAATTTACCGCCACTACCAAGCAATCGGCTAATTGGCTAGCGGCTTGAAGGTAATCAACGTGCCCAGCATGCAGAATATCAAAGCATCCATTGGTGAAAACTATCGATTTCCCTTCAGCTTTAAGCTGGTTGATTTTTGGTAATATGTCTTTAAGTAGATGCATTGATTTTTTTGCGTTGCAACGCGAAAGCGATAGAAGCAACTATTCCAGCTACTATCATCATTATGGTTTGAGCGCCCCATTGAAGCCAAGCCAGAGAAAGTCCGATTTCTTGGATTTCTAATTCAGATAAATTAGGATAAAAAGCATACGCTGAGGCCAGAACCAATACCCCGTATTTTATGAGTAAATGATAAGTTCCTATTCCATTTTGGGTGGGGATAATCACTCCTAATCCTCCTGCTACGACTAAGAATAAGCTTTCATTCCAGCTGTAAGAATCCATTTGGAGTGCTTTTAGCATAGCCATCATGCTGAAGTAGTACATAGCCCAAATAACAATGGAAAAGAAGATGAATTGACCTCTTTTTTTCATTTTCTGAATAGAGAGAAATCCCTCCATCATGCCTCCTACGAACCTTTTTATTTTACTCCATAATACAGAAGACATTATTTTTTTTCTGAGTAAAAACAAGATAACTGCTGCAGCTATTATACCAAGCAATACAATCCAAATTAAGGTGAGCCCTGAAGAGCTGCTATCAGCATCTCTAGCGGTAACCTCAAACAAGGAAGTGAAGATGTCATAGTTCAGTAAAAATGCCATTCCTACAAACAGTAAAAGAATAGACGTATCGATGACTCTCTCTAAGATTACAGTTCCGAAGAGTTTGTCTACAGGAATATGTTCTACTTGGTTTATAGCTGTACACCGGACTATTTCTCCAGACCTGGGGATTACTAAACTCACGAAATAGGACAAGGCTACAGCATGAATATTATTCCACTTTTTAGGAAAATACCCCATAGGCTCTAACAAGTTAGACCATCTTAATCCCCGAGCTACTATGGCTACATAACCCATTATCACAGAAGCCAATACCCATATTTTATCCGAAGACTGAATGATGGCCCATATTTTTTCTAAAGGGATATCTTTAGAAGCCAAATAAAGGATGACTAAACCTATTCCTAGGAATAATGGTATTTTGATGTAATTTTTGATATTTAATTAATTATTAAGTTAGTAGCTGTGTCAGGGAAAGCTATTGAAGGTTTGAAGCCTTTAGCTTCCTCGAAGTCCATATAGCAGTATCCTATGATTATAACGATATCTCCAACGGCTACTTTTCTAGCTGCAGGTCCGTTTAAACAAATAGTCCCGGATCCTCTGTCACCAGGGATTACATATGTTTCTAGGCGTTCTCCATTGTTTATATTCACGATTTGAACTCGCTCACCCTCTATTATGTTAGCGGCTTCCATTAGAGCCATGTCTATAGTGATACTTCCCACATAATTTAGGTCGGCTTGAGTTACTGTAACTCTGTGGATTTTGGATTTTACTGCTTGTATCTTCATAGGCGCAAAAATAGTAGAATATGCTTAGTGGATGCCATAGGATATAGTCAGGGATGTTAGCGCTCGTAAAACATAAAAGACAGGACTAATTTATGACTATTTTTATTTCTGTCCTACGGTTAGTAGCGTGCTCTTCCTCAGTGCAATTAACGTCATCTGTACAGTTGTTTAATAGCTCAGTTTCTCCCTTGCCTGAAGCAGCCACTTGACTCTCTAGAACTCCAAGTGAAAGTAGGTATTCTTGTGCTTGTTTTGAGCGTTTTTGGCTAAGATTGAAGTTATAGGACTTCTCTCCTCTACTATCTGTGTGGGAAATTAGTTCTACGGAAATTTTATCGTTGTTAAATATAAGTCTAGAGAAACGGCCGAGCTGAAATTTGGCAATTTCTGATAGTTGAGAGCTGTTATTCTCATAAAATATGTTTTGAAGATTAAAAACCTCATCTCTAGCTATAGTTATTTGCTCTCCTCTATCATCTATGATATCGATAGCGTCCTCTTCTTTCATTCTTTGGTAAATGGCTTTGTTTTTTTTTATGGGGACTGGTATAGCCTGACCATCCTTGAGGATGTTTAACTTAAGCTGTTTAGAGTTTTCGTTAAACTTCAAATTGTATTTAGAGTCAGGAGAAAGAGCATTGAACTTAAATGTGCCACCTTGCGATGTGTAGGACAGCGCGATCATCTCTCCACTTTCTGAGATTACTCTTACTGGCTCTCCTTTTCCGATATCTCCAGGGGTGTTTTCATAGATTTGGCCGTCTATTCTTACTTGCAGTAAGCTTTCAT
>Ga0209712_10004256_pt1 | contig 11431 bp, 8 predicted proteins | sample ArcOceMetagenome_FD_187443 | JGI IMG/M metagenome (GOLD analysis project Ga0209712, IMG submission 187443) | Marine eukaryotic phytoplankton communities from Arctic Ocean - Arctic Ocean - Greenland ARC118M Metagenome (SPAdes) (version 2) | ecosystem: Environmental > Aquatic > Marine > Oceanic...
GGAAAGAGATATTCCATGAATATTGAGAATAATAGACTACGCTTGGATTACGCAACACAAGAAATTAGTTAACAAGTTCAAAGTGCACCTTGCGGTCACAATACTTGCTCAATTCAACCTTTGCCACATTTGCAAGACTAGTTTCAATACTACATCACCGTTCCAATGCAGCGCAGAAAGACTGTCTCTACGAAAGAGTCCGGCCTCAAATCTTCGCCAAATAGTGGTCAATCTACAGCAGTGCCATCGGCTACCGTTGTGAGACACTTATGTGGCACTTCTCCTTTTGACAAATATTGGGTGAATTGGGATTGCTGTGGTCTCTTCTGTGCTGGACTGACCTATGGTCTTCACATATATGGATGCTATGCCGTGACTCAGGTATTGCTACCCCCTTGGATGAGCACTACTGTTGACGGAGTTCGATCGGTGAGTAAATCGCAGATTTGCCACACCTTTGTTCTATTCGACGTAGGAAAACAAGTACCAAAAATCTTGATTTTGTTCCTGCCTACAGGATTGGAATTTTCCTCTCTTTCTTCTTCTTCTTACCACATTCATCCAAACTCTGACCTGTTCATTCGAACCAATGTCCAAAATAGCTTTCATTCTGGGGAAAGTTCCATTCTGTATTTTTCACCTTAGTAGCTTTCCTAGCCGTTGCATCTCATTTCTTCGCCATGACCACTGATCCAGGTGCAGTGCCTCCTGATGCAGAACCCTTAACAGATACAAGCGGGTTAGATATTTCTAAAAATGGAAGCAAGGATTCAACAGAACCGCTTTTGAATCCTAAACCTCGCCCTCCCAAAAGGATATGCAGAAGATGTAAATCTTATAAACCGGATAGAGCGCACCACTGCAGCATTTGCAAACGATGCATTTTGAAAATGGATCATCATTGCCCATGGGTGAACAATTGTGTAGGAATTGGTGAGTCATTCAAGATCAGTTTGCCTCGTGTTTGGTCCATTAATAATTTGATGCATGGATATCAACTGTCGCTGGTATCGTTGTCATTTGAATTTTTGTATCTGGAGTTTATGCTCTGTTTCTTTGTATTCGAAATTTTAACTAACTCTATTGCATAATCACAATATATTATAACAGGAAATCATAAATTCTTTCTTCTATTTATTTTCTACACTTGTTGCTCATGCCTTTACGCAGTGAGTTTGGTCGTTGCGAGATTTGTTGAGTGTATTGGGCATATAGAGAAACACGAGCCTTGCCTTGATGAACCTACCCATTTGTTGAGTCTGATTGGGCTGATTGTAGAGTCTATGCTTTTTGGAATGTTTACTTGTTGCATGGTGATTGATCAATGGGATGTAGTATCGACTAATGTGACACATATTGATCGTTTGAAAGGAGAAACATTTATGGAGGACGTAGAGGGGAGAGCAGGCATTCATGAAGTATTCGGTGCTGGTGTTGGAAAGGGAAAGAAATCGGGATTTCGGCCTGATTGGCTTAGTCCTTTTGTGAAAGTGTGCTTTCCGGAGCATATGGAGAATGATATTATGGGATTTTGTAGACCTTGTTGCGGGAAGGCGAAAGAGGAACCCTTCTATGCTAGCGGCGTGGTCGAGGTTGTTTAAGGCTTGGTTCATGAATACGATTTTTTTCATGTTACTGTAAAAGACTTCTAAAAAGGTTTAGTTTTATTATAAAAACAGAGAGCAAGAAGATGCGTCCATACACTCATAAGTAGCTTAAATTTGACTCTTGGCAAGTTTGAGCAAATGCGCAATTTCTTTCTTCTCGAGCATAAGAAAAGAGTCTTCTCCTCTATTGTGTGAACCCATCAACTTAAATCCAGTCCCTTGATATTTTTCCAACACATTGCATACTTTTTCAAGATTGAGGAACGGATACTTCCTCCTCCTTGCATTCTCATTCTCAAGCATTAGGAGCTGGGGTAATTCGCGATCTAGCATGGCATCGGTGATACATTTTAATTCGGCAAAACATTCTCGAAGTTGCGGTATACCAGTTCCATCTGCGAAACTCTCAAACTCTGCTACGTCAATTGATAAGTTCTTCAAGCCGTAAGCATCAATCTTTGAGATAGGGCGAAGTGAACTGTTTTCTCCTGAAGAAGCATTATTGTCTGCATCTTCGCTCTTGCCAGCAACCAGCATTACCAAACGCTCAGAAATGTGGCCACAACAAGAAAAATGTAAGCCTGCCTTGGAACCCTCATCAAGTGATCTCAAGCATTTGAAAATAGTTCTCAAATATTCAATCACACTCTCGCAATAGGTATTTGGTGAATCTCTAGCGCTCCTAGCAACCCACTGGAAATTGTCAAGACTGAAATGGAGCAAAGTGTCTATTTTGTTTCGGCACAACTCATATACAGAGTTGAACATTCCTGCAACTTGTGCATCACAAGCTTTATCCGCTCTAGAAAGAGTTTCTTCAGCATATTCAAATGTTGCGTTTAACTGCTCTTCTGAAACCATTCCCATATGGCAGAGACCGCGGCAAATAGCCCCAAAAAGTCTTGGAAGGCAACTTTGCAGCGCTGAAATATTAGCGGTGATTTGCACTGCTTCTGGCACACTGAGCTCGTCAAAATGTTCATACCCATCTTTGATTCCAATAGCTGCAATTGAAATGCATTGCTCAAGACAATCTAACACATATCCGGAAACACCTACACCTTTGTTCATGGGGAACACTTGACCCAATTCTTCCTGACTGCTGGCAAAGGCAGCAAACGTAACTGTACGAGCATGAATAGACCGCACAATGAGTGGTACAGCTGGTGAAAATTTATATGTGTCTCCATCTTGAAGGGAAGATCCGTAGCTGCGTGAATTCATACTTTCATAATCATTGAAGGAGATATCGTTACTGGACTTTTGTTTCATCTCAGATAAACCGAACGGGATGTCGATGTTCTCCTCATTGGGTATACTTGATGCTGCATCATCTTGGTTTACGTATCTAAAGTCAGTTCTCAACACACGCATGGGCTGCTTACTGTCGTCCGCCAAAATACGAGAAGTTGCTCGAAGTTGCTCTTCTTGCGCAACTTTGAGACCCGTCATCAAAATATCGACATCCATGGCTAACAATTCTTTGTCATAGGTACGAGTAGTTGAGCTGGGATGCACAATTTTTAGAGAAGTGCGAAATGCTGTCAACAAGCAAGACGCTTTTGATAATTCGACAAGTGTGGCTCCGATGGCACGATTGCGAAGTAATGTCCCTAGTTCTGAAATCAACTTCCTCTCGTACCGCGCAGAGCTATCTGTAAAAGAAGAAGACTTCTGCTTGTTATCATCGTCAGCAGGAGTCTCAGTTTGAACCTTTGTCTCACCATCCTCTTCTTCCTCGACATTCCCGAGTTCTAGAGCCGCTTCGATTGCACTGAATCCAGCCACACTGGTACAAAAGTGGGGTAGACTACGAGCAAAAAAGATTCTGTCTGTGCCTTGACTAACGTCATCACCGGTCAAAGAAGAAAGGGAGCTTCGAGTTTCCTTCCCGAAACCGTCTCCATCCTTATCTCCAATCTTTATATCTCCAAAACGATTTTGCTCGTAGTATTGACGGAATTCGTCAGTTTTCCCGAGCAAAGCAAATGCAGCTTCAGCTCTTCGCACAGGGTGTACAGATTCAGGCAAAACCATGAGCTTTTCTTCGTCTTCTGCTTTCGTAGGCGCATCGTTGAATAGCACCTCTGGTGTAAGAGTTGCTGCCCATGGCGAATGTTCTTTACCTCCTCCTCTTTTTCCTGTACGGAGGGACAGTGCAGCATCCCTACGAGTGGATGCACGGAAATTAAGAGACCTTCCATGACGCGATCCTCCTAGATTACCATGACCACTCTTATTCACCCCGTGATTACTTCGCCCAAAGGCACTTTCATCTTCTGCAGCCTTACCTTCATCTACATCAAGTGGTGCAGTCTCATTCCAGCAACGGTACCAACCGAAAGCAGTTGCAAATGCTTCTGCTCTTCTCTCCATGCCCATATCACATAGTCTTGTCAACCTCTCAATTTCTTTCTCATTATCACGAGCAAACCAATATCCCATACGACTAGCTCTAGCAACACGCCCCCCCTGACTCACGCGAGAAATAAGATTATCAGCATTTTTGGCTCTCCAGGTGTACCCTTGTAATTTACCCCCGATACCGAGATGTCCTGGTCCAATAGCCATACTAGCAGCACATTTACGGAGAGCAGCTCTTCCAGCCTTGGCTCCATCTCCTCCACTTCTAGTGGACAAAAACCATTTGTTGAGCCCACGCCTTGCCCCCATGATAACTTCATTTTCGATTTTAGGAAGAAGTTCCATAGCTCTGGCTCCAAAGGGTGTATCCTCCAATCGTAACTCATTCTTTTCACCATTCTCAGCATCAAGATTCTTGGCACCTGCCATATTTCCATTGGCATCTTTCCCTGCATTATTGGCAGATGATGATTTTTCATCATTCATGTTTTCATTCTTCAACAGTTCTTCAAAAATCTTTTTCATTTCTTCTGAATTCGCATTTCCAACACCCACCAAACTTCCAAGACTGGCTGTCAAACACGCCCGTGCCTCATCTACTGCATCTAACGCACCTCTCGGTCTAGCAAGCGCAGCCTGCTTCCTCGCTCTCTCTAACAAAGTAGAGACCCTATAACACGCTGCAACAACGGCATGAATGGTTCTTGCCTTGGCACTAACGGATTTCGTGTATTCCAACTGTTGTGCAGCTTCCAGCATTGGTTTAACCGTTTTACTTTGTAGCTCAGAATTGGCTTGTTCGATTGTACTTCGTATTTGATCACATGGACGCCCAAGCCCGACAACTTTTCCAACAGAATGGAGAAAGTCGTCACTATGCTCATGACAGATTTTGGATATGTTGGCTGCCGATGATTTGACTTCTTTACATAATTCATGATGCAATTCGCGATCAAGTCCCCTTTCAATTGCTGTTGCAAGAGTAGAAGCAATGAGAAGATCTTCCTGCTGTTCATTGGAAACCTCGCTGGACTGTTGTTGGGTCTGTGCGACATTCGCAGCGGCAGCAGCTAGATTTGTGGCACGATTTGTTGCAGTCCGCTGAATATCCGTAACAAGGCGGCGGATTGCTTCTTCGCGTAAACGTTTGGATCTAACTTCTGCTTGCGTATAGGGCGTGGATGATGTTACAGGTGCGACCTTTGGTGTTGCTTGGACTGGCGATATAGGAGGAGGACTTGCAAGGAGAGATCCCACGTCGTCAAATGGATTTTGTGTAAGGTTTCCTGCCCCCATCGTCGGAGCAGTTAGCAATTCAGCCATGCTTTCGTTTATCCTTCGTTCAATATGCCGTTTCGATGTTTCAAATTCCGATGAATGGATGAAGTGCCCAGTTGCGGCGCTCTGCCTAAGGTGAGTACTGTGTACTGTACGCACGGTATACGGTATGAAACTCTCCTTGTTGGCAGCGAAGTGTTGAAAGATTTTGAAAGGACTTTCCACCGCGATAATTCTTGCTTGGCACGAGTCACAAAGCGCCTCATTGGAGAAAGCAGAAAAAAAAGCAATGCCATGAGCTATGATGATGATGGAATTTCAGATCTATCACCAGATTTACAGGCCACCAACGTTTGCAGTACATATCCACAGTAAAACAAGAAAATCTCAAAACGATTGCTGCAAAACATATTCTTATTTGATTAATAGAGAAAACTCAAAAATTGAAGCCACCATTGAAGGCGAACACTATGCTAGGTCAATGGACTGTATTCAAAGCGACTCCCAACCCCAACTCAAAGAGCATCCGAATTGCTTCATAAATTAATACCAACCGACTTATTAAGTTCCTGCTCCAAGATACATATTTACACGCTGCATGATGTAATCCTGCTCAGGATCATATGGGTGCTCCTTACTAGGAATTTCCAAAACGGTAGGGATAGTCTGAGTATAATCTTTCAATACATGCCTGATGTCTCCAGCAATGTGCTGATTGATAAGGATGATACCAACATCATCTCTTTGAGAAAAGTTGAGGAAGGCCTCCTCAACTTGTTGAATTTTGGTATCAGTTTTGACAATAAGAAAGTTGGTTGAGTCAGCTGTACGGTGTCCAACTCCTGCAAGAAGGAATCCACTGACGGTGTCCTACAATAAATTGACAAAGGGTGAGATTTTCGAATGAAACGGTGCAAGTGTATTGTAAAACATTTGAAACAAAGAATCAACGCAAACAATGCCTCTCCGAGGCAAACACAACTCTACCGCTACAAATCCTCTCACGAACCAGCGGCCCTCTCTATCCAAATGCAATAACCACCTCAAAGATTCAGAAAAATCATTTCATCTGTGGTTGTTCGCTTAATATCCTGGTATTTTGTTTTTCAATCCCACAGATATCAACCTCCGCTAGAAACACATGTGTTGGTTGGACGAGCTAAGCAATTGCCGAGGTTCAACCTCTGCATGCATCCATATCACTATATCACCATATGACCACATGTTTTATCTCCAGTTCGGCGCTCATTTTCAGTTTGACTTTTGAAGTCTATCTATTCATAAACAGTTTCATTTTCTTCTCAATACCGCGCAGAGCATTACATAATATAAATTCCTGAGTTTCTGTCGTACCTCGTCTCCAATTACTGCTACTAGTTTTCCTACGTCCTATATTCGATGAAGAGTGGCAAAGATTTGCGTTAGAAGAGTTGTTGCAGAATTATGTTGATTACGTAGCAATACCGGTGCACATACCATTTTGAATTTCTTTAGTGATCAAGGAGTGTATTCTGTTGCTGAAAACGATGTTCCTCCTTCTTGTTGCCTGCTTTGGTTCGTTGCGTTGATAAGAAGATCGTTTCGATGGAAATGCTCGTCGCCAGCAAGCTCAGCGAACGGCCACAAATGATATAAAGTTTATACATGAATCAATAACACAATAGCCCATACAACCGACGTTATGTTGCAGGTAAATTATACTCACATACTTCCGATATTTTACGCGACATCCTTTCTTGAACATGTTTGAATGTGCGTTAGGAATCTTAGAGTTCATGCCCACCTACGACGGATTTGATTCTATAAACTATAAAATGAAGAATCCTATGTTTTCACACGAGTGATCCATTGAAGTGCCGCAAGAACGATGCTTCCAACAAAAAACTTCGAACAAGAGTTTCCACGGCGTTGTTGGTCCTTTACTTCCCTTCTTTTTCTCAAAATTTCCCACCTCAAACCTACCGAACATTGAACCACAAAATTCTACCTGTCGAAAAAGTCCAACTTTGCCAATCATTTAACATCGATATATCAATACTCAATACATTCCAGTGAGCAAAGCACGCATTGGAATCGAAGTGAAAAGAGCACCATGTCTTCCGCAGTACAGGAGTTATTAGCCCTGTTATCGGCCCCTCCAGCTATAAATGCGCCAACTTCCCAGTCCACATATCATGTTAATCTCCAATCTCTCCGCGACGCAGGAGACAAGTCATTTCTTTTCCTACGTTCTATCCTCGAACTAACTAGTAACAGTGCTGCCCTCCAACAGAACCCACAGCACTCAGAGCTTCTCTTTCATGCCGTGCTAGGTTTCAGGCACGTGGCGCTTTATAGGTGGGCTAATTTTTCAAAGAACTTCCGGAATATTTGCCGTGATTTCCTACTTGGCCTTGGGTTAGGCTTTGGACTCGATGTCACCCTACCAAAAACAATCGCAAATGCGTGCCTAGGCAGCAGTGCCGCGTTCTGGAAGCGAACTCAAGGCGCTGAGAACCTGGCTGAAGAAAGCCAGGAAGAGACGCACTTGCTGCGTATAATAGAATCTCATCAGACATCAGCACCAAATCTTAAATTCTTTGATATCTCAGGATTGTTTGAATCCCTCGAGCACATTGTGTCATTTCCTTTTAATCAAAATTATGACCAAAAACAATTGCATATGGCAGTTATGGCCTGTGTATTCCTCACATCAATTATTGGTGAATTCGGGGGATCGAATACTGCCGCTTCGTACAACTGCTCACTGCAGTTTCATCGCGCGGCCCATCATTCCTTCGAAGATGATGGGAAAATTCTTGAATTGTTAAAGATTAGCATGGGAGGTTTGAGTGGCATAGTTTCAAAGTTGGGCTCTGATAAAAACCTCATAGAATTGGCAGGGGGGATTGTCAATCTGACCATTGAAGTGTTAGGGTGGGAGTTTGGGAGTCTGGGAGGAAAATGGGGACGGACTGGAGGGAGTGGATTGGTGAGACCACCTGAAAGCTGGAGAGACTACCTCATTAGACCAGACTTTTTGGGAGCTGTATTTGGCGTCTATACATCTGCAAGAAGCGAGACAGGAAGCACTGCTGTTGTGGGACAACTGAAGCATTCATTGAGGCAACTATTAATCTTACTTGCTAGCATCACTGGGATTGTATTTGAGGACAGAAGCCAAAAGGTTGCCTATTCCGGTTTCATGGTGGACGGATGTATGTCAGTACTTTCTATATTAATGGCAGAGCTGACAGATGGCAGTAGGAGCGTGACCCAATCAGAACATTTAGAAAGCGAAACAGTTGATATGTGCTGTATGATCAATCGCCTTGTAACAAATTTCAGAGTTGAAGGACTGTCAAGCTTACCAAATTTCCAGAATATGCTGAATGCAATGGCTTCTGTTGGTGATGCGTTACTAAAAACAAGTGTGGCAGAACTCAAGGATGCTCAAGGCGACGCCGAAATGGTGGACGGAGGAGAATGGCGCAACGAAGCGCTAGGTATGATTTTAGAGGCTGTCTGCTTACTCACAGAAGATCACTGGCTGATCAGTGCGAGGCATGGGAACACCCAGGATGTTGCAAAGAATACGCTATCAACTTCATTAGCCCCTCTCTATCATTCATACGTTACGTGTAGAATTGAAATGGCGAAGATGGAAGAGTACTACTTGACTGCAAATGCAGCAGACCTAGACGAAGTAAGGGAAGAAATCGCCGGGGCTAGTATGGAAGAGGAAATGACTTCAGCTTCTTCGTTGGGTAGAGTTAATGTCGCATCTTCTTTATCCTGCCTGTCAACCTTATTGCAATCGTGCATGCACCAGTTGCAAACTCTGTTCTCAACGGATAGCCACGATGTTTCACCTGAAGCAGCAGCTCTCTTGGAAGAAGCGAGATTGTTGATAATGTGCACATGTCATTTACTGTGCGATGATAGTTCAGGCGAAACCCCTTTGATACCAGAAGCATTATTGAATGCATGCAGTAAGCCATCAGATTCCCCACACTCATTCAAGACAGGATCGGAAGACTACGCGTCATCGACTTTGGTAGTGTCACAAATTGTCACAACTCTCATGGGTTTGGCCGAGTTTCAAGCGTCAAAAATTGCAGCAAATCCAAACAATCCTAATCTATCCCCCTTGCTAGCGAAAACCCTTCTCTGGTTCTTTACACGTTGGTCTCCTGCATACATTCTGCCTTCTACACGGGAGTACGACCCAAGCCGACTTGAATGCGGCAGTGATAGTATCTTAGCCACTTGGAGTGCCCAAGATTCATCACAGCAGGCGATATCATTTTGTATGACACTATGTTTACATTATTTGACATATTGGCCCCAAGAAGTTCAAGTTATTGAAGGCTGTGCAGAATTACTCCTTGCATTGGCAAAACGGGGTAGAAATATCAGATTATTGCTGATGAGTTCGCCATCAATGGATCATTTATGCAATCTTCATTCATTAACTGCTGGTCAGATTCACGCATCTTCTCAGAAAGTTGCACCTTCAGCTGGGTTATCGGCAGAAATGATTACCGGGTACAAAAGAATCCCATACAAGTACCGCGCACAAATTCTATCAGCCTTACTGATTGCCAGCAGCGAAATAGACGATGCAAAGTCCGAGGCTTATTTCAGCAGATCCCTTCAGGCTGTCCAAAATGCATTTAATACTCTCATTGACGCTTTACAAACGAAAAAAGCCCGTATTCAGGATGTGTTCACGCTGGAAATGATATGTCTTTGCGTAGAGCTTTTTGGCGGGATCTCTCGATCTTCCGAAATGTGCCACCCTGAACGTATTCCAATTTTCATGTCGCCATGTCTTCCTCAGCTCTCAGGTCTCATGATATACTACGCCTCGGATATTACTATTTGCGAAATCCTTCTGAGACTATTCCGCGATTATACTGAACAGTTCATTGTAATGCTTAATCGCGATCAATGCCTTGCTGTGTTCAGAGCCTCGGCCGACTTGCTCAAGAGTTACTCAACAAATCACTGCGCGGCCAGAGTTGTGCGGAAGGCTTTAAATAAATCTGCAGAAGAGGAGCTTGAGGAAGAACAAAGTTACAATGATGTTCTATGCGCTATTCAGCTATTAAATAATATCGGTGCCAAGGACTTTATTGACACTTTTTCTACAGAAAGAACTGGGGGAAAGGGAGTCGAGAGCAGCGAAGTGATAGAAGTAGTATTTTTCGGACTGCAACAAATCCTCCCTCTGATGACAAACGGATTGCTCCACTTCCCAACACTCTGCAAGCAATACTTCAACCTTCTTGGTTTTATGATGGAAACATACCCACAGAAAATTGGAATTCTCCCATACGATCTATTCAAGGGACTCTTGGATTCAATGCTATTTGGAATGAGTCATACAGACTCATTCGTATCCAAGAGCTCATTGCAAGGCATTGCATCCTTGGCTCGTGAGCAGATCGAGAATGGTTCCTTGAATGCACACCTAGCTCAAATCCCATCAATGTTTGATGACTGCACCAGCAGATTGCTTCAAGAAGTCATTTTCCAGACTGCAATTTGGGATAGTATGGAACCAGCAGCCAATGCTCTACTTCCTTTGGCAGCAGTCGACATGAATAGATTTGCTAAAGTTGTCAATACCATTACACTGCAGTTAGATGCCGCCAAACAGCAGAAGATGCAAGGGGCTTTTGAGCGATTGATGCAACCTGACGTTTTAGCAAAGGTTGCGAAGGGAAACTATGGAGGAAGATTGAATAAGATGCGGTTTAGAAAAGACTTCGAGGTATTTGTGAAAGAAGTTCATTCCTCTGTGTTGGTCTTTTAATAAATTAAAATGATTAGGATAAAATACAGTTCCATTCAATTGATTGATTGAAGATGCGAAAGCTAATATTATTGACATCGCCGACTTCGCTTTTCGGCGTTTCAGGAACATGAATGTAGAATAAACCGTTATACTACGAGTAGATTCAGTTGCATTAGATCCTCTGAACTTGACTACAAACTTGACTTCATACTTCATTCTATCTCAAGTATGCCACCAACTTGGCACCACACAACAACGAAGAGATCTATTGCCAAACCACTAAGATTTCCCTGAAAAGAAATATCGCAGAATGAAAGGGCATATAATAGGCAAGGTTCTGAAGACTTCAGAAGGAAAACTCTTGCGCTTATTTTCTTCTAGGAGATCATCTGCGTCCCCG
>Ga0209712_10004260_pt1 | contig 11426 bp, 10 predicted proteins | sample ArcOceMetagenome_FD_187443 | JGI IMG/M metagenome (GOLD analysis project Ga0209712, IMG submission 187443) | Marine eukaryotic phytoplankton communities from Arctic Ocean - Arctic Ocean - Greenland ARC118M Metagenome (SPAdes) (version 2) | ecosystem: Environmental > Aquatic > Marine > Oceanic...
CAGTGCCTGTTAGGGTGCTTGTTCCGCCAGTTGCTCCAGCTTGCGCATAGTTAGTTCTGCCAGCACCACCCGCGCCGATTGTAAAAGTTAGGGTGTTATCTGAGCCAGATGCGGCAAGGTACTTAAGTGCGCCGCCGCCGCCGCCGCCGCCCGCAGCAGCAGTTCCCGCAGAACTAGAGTCGGACCTCGCCGCCACTCCTCCAGAACCGCCGCTACCCACAAGGTACACAAAGGCAGGTGTGTTGGCTGGGATAATGAAGGTAGAAGAAAATGCATAGCCTATGACAGAACCAGCCGATATGTGATTGGCAGAGGTAACCCCAGTAAGGCTAGAACCATCAATAGCTGGCAAGGCACCTGTTAGGTTAGCTGAAGTTAAAGACGTAAGGCTAGAACCATCAATAGCTGGCAAGGCACCTGTGAGGTTAGCTGAAGTTAAAGACGTAAGGCTAGAACCATCAATAGCTGGCAAGGCACCTGTGAGGTTAGCTGACGTAAGGTTAGTCATAGCAGAACCATTGCCCGATACGCCATTAGGAAAGCTAGGTGATCCTGTTCCAGCAGCGTCTGAAATTGAGTCTACATTTATAGTACTCATGGTAATACCTCCTGTGTAGGCCAAATGATGTTGTCAGGGAAGCCAGCTTGTTGTGGTACGTCCAACAGTGCTTGACGATAAGTAGCCCAGAGTGCTTGTTCCTCCGCTGTAAGTGCAGCCCAACGAAGAGCATTGCCAGAGATAGCGTCTACTTCTGTAAGGCGATCATCACGATCAGAACGAACCTCTGACTCAGTGTAGCGTTGGATAACCTCATAGGTTTCGCTTGGGAAGTTAGAGGTAATGAACTCTTCGGTAGCAATAATAGTGTTGATGACAACACCTTCCTGCTTGATTTCATATCTATTAGACACTAGTTGCACTCCTCATTAAATATGCGTACACGATTCCTACGCCGCCATTGCCACTGATAGCATTTCGGTTGCCTGTTGAGCTATCGCTCGACCCCGCATACGTCCCACCAGAGCCACAACCTGCCGCGCCATTTGCGCTTGTTGCAGTATAGTGCGCCGAAGCGCCTGAGTAGACAAAAGACCCCAGAGAGGGAAGGATTGTAATTTGGTTAAACGGGGATGTTGAAGTTGTGGCGTCGCCTATTTTTGCTGAGACGGACGCAACAGTAGTTCGTCTCACGCTGCTTGCAGCAATGTTTCCGCCATTAGACATACCACCAGCACCAATGTTGTACCCAGAACCTGATGGCTTTGTAACATCTCCTGTAGAGCCGCCTGTGGTGTTAGTGTCGCCACCTGTAGCAGTACCACCAGCAGCCCCTACGCCAGTAATTGAAGCTGTGCCTGTACTGTAGCCAAAACCGCCACCAGCACCACCTGCACAGGTGACTGAAATGCCAGTGCCTGTGACGGTAGTTGTTCCACCACTAAGGCCAGCAATACCCCCGCCGGAATTGCTGGTGCGACCAGAGCCGCCTGCACCTATTGTACAGGTCAATACACGGTCTGAGCCAGTGGGTGCGATGTAACTAAAGGACATACCTCCAGCACCACCACCAGAGGCAGCACCTCCCCATGCGGAGTCATCTTGTCTGGCGACCACCGCACCAGAACCACCAGCACCAACGACGTAGAGAAAGCAGGCAAAATCTGCGGGAATGGTAAGAGTACCGCTCGAAGCAAGCCCCTTAAGCCCTGAGAATATAAAGTCAGTAGAAGAAATCCCAGTAAGAGCAGAACCATCAATAGCTGGAAGAGCACCCGTTAGGTTACCCGAAGTTAAAGCCGTAAGACCAGAACCATCAATAGCTGGAAGAGCGCCTGTTAGGTTCCCTGATGTTAAAGCCGTAAGACCAGAACCATCTCCAGTGCTAGTCAGCAATGTACCAGTAGCCACTGGCAAGGTAAGTGTGTGGCTTGCGTTATTATTTGGAGAGGCTAGGGTGTAAGTACCCGTACCTGCTCCGTTAGGTGTTAATGCTAGTTTACTCATACTTAAGGCCCCTCTGGGAATGTGTGCGCATTAGGGAAGCCAGCTTGCTGTGGTACGTCCCGTAGTGCTTGACGGTACTCTAGTTCACCAGCCTCCGCAGGATAGTCAGAGAGACCCACGTAGTCCGTAGCCGCTAGTGCAGCGTTACGTTCTGCACGGACTTCAGCAGCTAGTGCTATGTCAAGTTCCTCCTGAGTGGGTGAGTTGTCCACCCAGACCTCACCTGTGTTATCCCAATCATGGAATGCAGAGGGCTTTTCTGTGCTTACATTGTGACCCTCAGGGGTCTCAATAGGGTCAGTGCATTCGTAGTAGTTGCCATTGCTGTCAATAAAGTGCTTGTTCATCATATCAGTCTCCATTATCTAAGCTCCGTCCATTTCTCATAGCCACCTGATGAGATACGGTAGTAGGTGTTGTGTGGGATGGGGAGACCAGCGTAATACTCCTCATAGCTACCGCCTGAGCTGGGCCAACCAGCAACACTAATCCATGTGGAGTTGTTAGTTGAGTACTGCAAGTCACCACCACCGCCACGCTTTTCAATTCCGACAAAGATTGTCTTCCCTGTAGTGTTCCGGTAGGACGTGCCAGAAACCCGTGAGGCGCTCATGTCTTGCAGGGTTTGCCCCTGACCGTAGACACCAGTTAGAGTAGAGCCGTCACCAGTCACTGTGCCAGTAACTGTGAGGTTACCATTCATTGCTGTGGTCACAGCCTTGATATTTAGCAGATTTAGGTCAGCGTTAACATACCCCGTCAAGTGCAGGTCGCCGTCATTAGTACCATCGCTGTCTTGGGCTTGAATGTAGAGGGAGCCGCCAGTGGCGATGATACGGTGCTGGTTGCTGGTGTCTGTCTCAAGAAGATTGATTACTGGTACTGCCGAGGAAACAGACAAGTTTCCGTTAATCTCAGCATTACCAACCACATCCAATTTGGCAGACGGGCTTGATGTGCCGATACCCACGTTAGCACTAGAATCAATGACCAAGGCACTGGCGTTAGTATCAACCTCAAATGCAAACGAGTTACCTGTGGTAAAGCGGAAAGGCTCAGTGACACTATCTGTTGATGGGCTTCTAATCTGCATATTGCGATCACTGACACCCATATCCGCTTGTAATGTCACGAGTGCTTGATCTGGTGCGCCAGTAGTGTTGTCTACAGTAATGCCACTAGCCGTTACTGCGCCATCGCTGTCAATGTTAGGGGTGCTTATACCCGTTGATCCGTTTAATACAATAGCCATTTATACAACCACCCATCTTGAGCCTGTTTCAATTGTAACTGTGATCCCAGCGTTGATATCAACGGGGCCAGCAGTCATTGCGTTCTTCGCTGCAACGACAGTATAGTTAGTAGTTACCGTTTGGTCGTTCTCGTAGAATACTAGGTCATCCCCACCACCAGTTGCTCCAGCACCAGAAGAAAACTCAGCCCATGCAGTATTAGCAGCGTCACGTATCATCAGCTTGTCGTTAGCTGTGTCGTACCACCACTGGTGAGCAAAGGTAGTTGTAGGTGCTGTAGCACCAGAACTGTTTGAAGCTAGAGCCTGATAAGCTGAGTTCATATCAGCCCTCATAGACGGGAAGCCTTGGTTGGCTAGTGTAAAGTCATTCTGTGACATTATATTTCCTTTCCGTAACCTCTAGCTACGTAGTCCAATTCAGTCTGAGTTGTTAGTTGGGTGCCGCTTGAGTCTTTAGCGGTTATAGTAAACCCAGTGTGTGTCTTGCTCGTGATCTCAATAAAGTCACCACTACCTAATCCCGTTACGCTAGTGCTTACTGCTGGTGTGCTTGTGTTGTAGAAACCAGCGGGGAAGGTTACAACCTTAGTACCTGTAAATGTTATGTCCTCTCCAGATTGAAGTACATCTGGCATATCAATCTTAACTTGCAGTCTTGTAATCTTTGGTGCTACGCCAAGATTGTTAGTGCATAGTACCGCTCTGAACTTATAACCTCTAGCCAAGAAAGAGCCAGCGGATAGGTTGTTAAAGGCAGTGAATACAGCCGTAGCTGAGGTAGGATCATCTAGAGTTGTAGCAACTTGAACGGTTGCTGTAGAACCATCGTATGCAGCAGGGTCTCCATCAAACAAACCTTCCCTTAAGTCAAAGTTCTCTGTTGGGTCATCAAACAAGTTAGCGTAGTTTAACTGTATGATGTCAATAAAGGACTCAACGTATGAAGTGTAGGTAGCCCCAAGGTCATAGACACTAGTAAAGTCATAAGTACCGTCTGCTTGACCTACCACAAGAGACAGAGAGTTGCTATCAATCACAGTAGTGTTAGTCTTAGTCCCAGAGAAATTAGGGTTCTCTGTGATAGTCTGGATTAAGTTAAGGCCGATTGTATCCGCAGATGTAATAGCAACGGTAGTTCCTACAGCACCAACTGATTTGTTGTCTAGCTTATCGACAGCTTTAATCAAGTAAGTGCCAGTCTGAGCGGCAACAGTAATACTTGTGGCAGGTCTAGCGACCTTATCAATAAGCAGTACGCTGTTAGACCACACTGGAACTGCTTCACGAGTAAATCTTACCTCGTAGTGGCTCAAGTCCAAGTCAGGTACTGGAGACCAAGATAATACTGCTGTGGTTTGGTTGATGTTAGCTGAGAGTTCAGTTACATCAGCAGGGGGTGCAGCGAAAGGTCTAGCGCCGTAGTTAAGTCTTGTAGTGTACTCACCTCTTACACCAAAGGTATTCACTGCCCTAGCTCTTACGTCAAAGGTAGCATCAGATGTATAAATCAGTTCGTAGTTAAGACCTGATCCACTGCCAAGAGAAATGTAGTCTGTTGCAGAGCTTAGTTTATACTCAACCTCATACTTGTCGATAAAGACTGATGTGGCAGAAAGTGCAACATCAAGAACAGCAACAACTGTTTGGTTAGTATTTCTGAGTGCAGTAGATAGGGTCATATCAACTAAAGGTACATCAAAAGCTGAAGGCAGTGTTGTGTTGTCTCTCTCGTAGAACACACCATCGTAGGCTTGATCGTAGACGGTCTCAGCAGTCTCCCTGAGTACCATGTCTACTTGTAAGTCTAGTCCGTCAGTAAGACCAAAGGACCAACTCTGTACTTCAAACTCTTTGTTAGTCCAACCAAACCTAGTGTTAGTGATGCGTACATTATCACCAATCTCCAACTCAAGTGTCCGAAGACCAAAGCTGGCACTGACGGTAAGCTGTTGTCTGTTACCCTCCAACGAAATTAGACCTAGACGACTAGCCTCAAGAGAGAAGGCTGTATAAGTCAACGGTACGTCAGCAACTGACTCTTGGTTATTATCAGCAGCTAAGAAGGCAGCGTTAGTTACGGATGGGTAGTCTGTTACTTGCCAATCAGTCTCAGCACCACGGAAAGTTCCAGCCAGAGTGTTAAAGTTATCTCTACGAGAGTGTCGTGTAGATACACCAATATTAGAACGGAAGTCATCGTTTGTTAGGTCCATCACTGGCGCTGTCCAGTAAGCAGGCTTAAGTCTCCACTTACCCTGCCCATACCAAATCTTACCACCCATAGAACTCATAAGGTTACTGAGGTTGTCGTAAGGTGTAACTGCTGTTGTGAATGAACCATTACAAGTATAACGAGTGCTAGTAGAATCAGGGGCTGAAGCAGCGTTATTTACTATCTGGTCACAAATGTTAGCAGCGGAGATAATAGCTGCGTCATCAATCTTGCTGTCATCCTCAGCCAAACCGTAATCACTCTTTAAGTAATCTCTTAGGCACAAGGCAGGGTTAGACGACCATGCAGCAGTAGTTGTACGAGGGTCATAGACTTTCTTACCCCTCACAACTGCTGTGATTGTAGGGATACCATTAGGGTAAGCGTCTTGGTTGTACTCAAACCTAGCGTAGATGTAAGCAATACCTGACAAAGTGCAGGAGTTACTCCAGTGTGCAGATTCAGCCAGAAGGGCTGAGTTAGCAAGTTGACCAGCAGTGCCTACCTCTGTAAGGATACGCATTTTACCACTGTATTTAGCAGGGGATGTTACATCACCAGAACCACTGATTGTAAGAACTTCGTCGTTTGCATAGATTTCAACAAAGCTATCTACTTCATGTCCAGCGACAGCAATGATACGATGAAAGAACTTGTTGTCTGCGCCTGTAGCTTCATCATAGACTATAGGACCGCCGACTTTTACTTCACCATAAATAACCTGATGATCTTGCGCTGAACCCTGAGAGTTTACTGTGTACCCCCTACCAGAATTACTCGCGGATGGCATCAGGGCCTTCATAATGACTGAGGTGACTGCTGTTAATGCAAGGTAGCCTACAGCGTATGCTGCGAAGTAAGCACCCCCAACAAGAGTACCTGCCGCAAGGGCTGAGGTAGTGCCTAGTAAATACGCTCCAACACTTAATGCCATTATGAATCTCCCTGTAAGTAACTAGAGTAAACACGCTCTATTAGTTTGAACCCTAGTCTCTCAAGAACCCTATCGAAGGGCTGGTGGACCTTAGTATTTATCGTAAGAACAGAAACACCATCCTCTGTAAGACACTTCTTAGCGAACTTGATTAACTTTATACCAGCGAAACCTTTACGATAATCCTTGTGTAAGTAGATAACGTCATTACAAGCAAAGGTATGATCCTTGTAGTGCATGTTAACCCCGACTACGACAACAAAGTAACCCACAAGAGTGCCATTGTCCCTAGCTGTAAATACCTTAAGTTTGCCTTGGTCTTCTAAAGCCCTGTAGACTTCCCAGTCTGGGTTTAGCTTAATCTTATCTTGGTTAAGTGCTATCTCTTCATAATGTAAATCAATAAGAACTAAGATGTCGTTTTCTACTTGATCTAGGAACTCTTGTTGATAATTCATTCGTCAGGCTTTCCCCAGTTAATCTTTTTGTCTTGCATGGACTCAATGAAGTCCAGACCTGTATCGCTTGGGAACTTTGACTTTTGATATGCAGAAGTGAAACGAGCCACCCTTGCTCTCTCTAAGTCAATCAGCTTGTTCTCAACCTTTAGCTCGACAGTAGATGTATCAGCACTCTCTGAAATATTCATCTGATCCATGTAACCTGAGAATATTTCATTGAAGTTAGTTGGGGCTGTAGTCTGATCCCCATTGTCGAATGTACCAAAGTAGATGTTGCACTCACGGCCCTGATAAGGTTCTGTCAGAGCCAGAGAGATTACTTCTGAGGGAACAGCGCTTAAAGTTATGTCAGCGCCCCTAGCGGCAATCTCTGAGGTTTCATCGACAGCAGATATGTTAAGGAGATTGCCAGCACCGAACCACTCAGTGGTGTCAGCGAGAGTTAATGTACCCGCACCAGTCCACATACGAAGTGTCTGCGCTCCGTCAAACTTTAACTCAACTGCAAAGAATGGGTAAACTGTATTAGCGTTGATGTTAGTAATTGTACTGTTTGTTAAAGCGCGGGTCATTTGTTATTCCTTATACGATAACTTCTACAGCCTCAAATGAGATACCATAGGCAGATACATTGTTTATTGACCAAGAGGTAACACTCTCAGATAATCTAAAGACACCCTTGGGTGAAGCTAGTATAATTGTTTCACTTGTGTAGGCTTGTCGCAGTGCTGGCCAAATCTCTAGGGTGCCATTACCGCTTTGATCCTGTAGGACAACGTGTAACTTAGATGTAGCCGCTGTACCTAACTGAATGTAGTCACCAGCTAACAGAGTTCCATCTAGCGTTACTGATACGCTATCTGTCGCTACAGAGCCTGAGAGGGTGCCTACAGTGGCTGTACCTTGTGGTGTTACATAGTCAGGGTCTCCCAGTAGGAATGAACCCACCTGTCCCTTTAGGCCAATCAGCATAGCCTTCCAAGGGGCAGCTAGGTCACGGCGAACAGAGGGGATGCTTACTGATGCACTCCACTGCTGTCCACCGAAGGAAATAACCTGTTGCTTGTAGGAGAAGGGGGATGCTGATATAGAAGTAGTGTTAGCTGCACGTAGTTCAATCTGTGCAATACCAATAGTAGTTGGTGTGCTTAGGGGGTAGGTTATTGCCATAGTGTATTTCCTTATTAACCGAAGGCAGCTTTAGTTGAGCCACCCCTGCGACGAGATTCTATGACAGACGCTTTAGCCATATCTGCGATCTTAGGTGCAGCCTGTGCGATCAGCTTCTTAACACTGTCGTCACCATTAGCTTGGAAGTTGAATGACTGGTTGATATTGATAACGTCACCGCCACCACCGCCACCTTCCATTTGTACACCTAGCTTACCATTGGACCCACGCTTGAGTGGCATGATAGCTTCTGGTCCAGCTTCACCCATAAGGCCAACCTTATTACCAGACATAGGGAAGTTAGTAGGTCCATTAACGACACCACCATTAGCGTAGGCTTGTACTTGCGAACCACCTGAGAATACATTTCCGTTAGCACTAGCCCCACCAAAACCAAGGAAGCTACCAGCCATCTTTAAGAAGCCACCTCTAGCATCCATAGCTTCCTTAGCTGTAGCGACCATCTCTTGTACGACAAGAACCCTGTAGAGTTCCTTGATGATATCAGCAGCCATAGACTTAAAGGCATCTTTGACTGACAGGGTGCCATCTACAATACCCATCATGGCGTTTTCCATTGAGTCACCAATGAAGTTAGCTAACTGCTCTTGCTGTTGTTTAGCTTCTTCAAGAACTGCATTACGTTCTTTCTCAGCTTCAATCTGAAGAAGTGTGCCAGCTAGTTGACTGTCTTGTGTTGTGTCGATCAGATCGCCGTACTTCTTCTCTATTTCAAACAACTGGGACTTAACAGTACGTTCAGAACCAAAGATGCCAACTAACTTTGTTTCAAGCTCAAGCTCTTGCTCTTTGCCCTTTAAATACTCAGCTAGTCCCTCTTGTGGGGATTTACCGCTACTACCGCCTTTAGAACTACCGCCAACACTCGTTTGACTAACTACCCCGTATAACCCATCTACACGTTTACCTTGTCCTTCGACAACCTCGTCCTGAGAGGCGTATTGCGTAGCACTTGGACCTGATACACCTGTTCCAGCTAGTGCCATTAATTCAGTGGCGTGCTTGAAAGAGATGCCTAGGTTTGCAGAAAGTACAGCAGCAGCTTTAGCAGCAGCATCTACACCAGTTGTAATATCAATCCCAGCTAACTTCAGTGCTTCGGCAGCAGCATCCCCAATTTCTTCACGGATAGCCTTTTCTTGTTTATACACTTGAATAGCATCAGCCAGTATCTGCTGAGTAGTTTTCTGGAGTTGTGTCTTTTCCCAGTTGTTGTTCTTTGCGTATTCAGAGACTTGTTCTTCTAGGGCGTTTATCCTAGTCTGCTCTTCTCTAGCCTCTCTTTGCTGTGACTGACGTACCCTGTGGAGTTGGGTGACTACAGAAGCGTTCCTACTTCGTCTACGCTCTTCCTTTTCAGCCCATTCGGCCAATGCCTTATCTAATTTTTCCTGTTGCGCAATGGCTCTCTTATTAGCTTCTTCTTTAGCCTTATGCTGTGCAACAAGGGCGTCATATTGCAACATAGCATTTGCTAATTCTTCGCCGGACATACCTTGACTTAACTTCTTGCTTAAGTGGTCTGCTCTGGCGTAGGTTGCTCTTAGTTTACCTAAAGCGTCTTCAGCACCCATAACATTGTTAATAACGTCAGTTTCACCCTTGGCTAACTCCAAGTTGCGAGACATCTCTTGGTTGTTTTCGAATATTGCTTTAGAAAGATCGTCGGCTGCACCAGCACTTCTTTTATACGCATCAGAGGTGCCTGCACCTAAACCGTTTGAAGAAGTTTCAGCATCTTGAAGGGCTACATCAAGGTCAGCTAGTGCTACCATGTAGTCAGAGAAAGTACTCACTTTTAATGATGGGAAGTCGTTTACATCTACTCCAAGACCTGTTAGTTTCTCCCGCAACTCTTGAAGTAAGTGTAGTTGTTCCTCTGGGGTTGTAGATTCGTAGATTTGACCAAACAAGTCTTGGACGCCTCTGATTTCACCACGTTGCTCGTCTGTGTATCTTTGCCCCCTTGGACCTTCCGCTTTTATACCTAAATCAATCCCAACTCGGTCTACACGTTCTATACGAGAAATCTCATCTGAGAACTCAGAAAGCGCACTAGTTGCTTCTTTCATTGCCAATTTTGCATCAAGGAACTGGTCCTCTAGTTTAGCAAGGTGGACCTCTTTTATTACGCTTGCATATTCCCCGTACTTATCAATCAACTCATCTAAAGGGATATTAGCGGCTTTAATGGCGTCAGTTAAAGAATCCTGAGCCTTCTCTAGTTCTTTAAGGATGTCAGCGGTTTCTTTAGCGGAACCCCACCATTCGTAAAACATACGTCCAACCGCACTACCGACTGGAATAAGGACACCAAGCGAGGCTGATAAACCTACAGCAGCCTTCATGCTTAAGCCCAAGGGGCCAGCAATCATAGGGAGGATGCCAGCTAACTGAGCACCCTGTTGACTAAAGGCAACGAAAGCACTTGTGCCACCTTGTACTTGAACTGCAAAGTCACCGAACTGATAACCAAGCTGCTGAACAGCCATGTTGTTACCGTTCATCTTGTTCCTAGAGGCACCCATTACTGCTGTAGAAGTCATTTGTGCAGCGTTGTAACGCTTTAGTGCAACAATAGCTTGCTCTGTAGTCATAGTATTAGAGGCAATAGCAGCCCTCAGCAGCTTCTTCATTTGAAGTCGCTTCTGCTGATTGCGGTAAACAGAGTCAGTTGCCATACGCATACTCTTCAGAGATGCTACGTTCTTTTCTTCAGCCCGTGCTAGGTCTTCAGTGGCTTTACGAGCTACTCTTTCTGCATTAGCTTTTAGTTTAGCCTCTTTAGCGGCGACTTTTCTAGCTAAAGCGAGAGCCTTAACTTTTTGAGTTGCCTTAACTGTAGCCTTTTCGTCAGCACGTAGGGCCGTACCATAGGCGAGAAGCTCTGTCTTGCTCCTCTTAGTGGATTTGGCGAGTTCGCCTATGGCTTTGTTGTACTCACGGTACGTGACATTCTGCTTGGCGTACACAGAAGACAGCTTCTTAACTTTACCTTGCAGTGTTTCAGTGTTAGAAATAGCCTTAAGAAGGCCATTCTGTTCAACTCCGATTATGATCTTAATATCGTCAGCCATTTGCCACCCTTAAATATGCTAAGTCTAGTCTCTTGATAGCCTCAATTTCCCAAGGCGAGATAGAAGTTTCTGTCAGTTCTTTCCAAGCCTTAATCTGCTCGTAGCCTATAGGTAGTGGGCCATTCATGCCCGAACCTCTGCTGGAGCTTAAACTAATAAAGGCAGACCAGACGTGGGATATAAGCACAGGGAAGGGTGTCGGGGGTTCCAATGCTTCTATTCTACGTCCAGTCTGCCTCTCTACTTGTTCAAGATGTTCTCGTTCTGTAGTTCCGTTCTGATCTGGCTTGT
>Ga0209712_10004261_pt1 | contig 11424 bp, 8 predicted proteins | sample ArcOceMetagenome_FD_187443 | JGI IMG/M metagenome (GOLD analysis project Ga0209712, IMG submission 187443) | Marine eukaryotic phytoplankton communities from Arctic Ocean - Arctic Ocean - Greenland ARC118M Metagenome (SPAdes) (version 2) | ecosystem: Environmental > Aquatic > Marine > Oceanic...
TTGGATATTGACTTTGGTACCTATCCTTTTGTAACCTCTTCAAATACAACTGCAGCAGGAGCCTGTACCGGCTTAGGAATTGCTCCTAATACTATCGGTGATGTTTTTGGAATCTTCAAAGCTTACACGACTAGAGTAGGTTCTGGCCCCTTCCCTACTGAACTGTTTGACGAAGATGGTGAAACTATGGGACGAGTTGGAAATGAATTTGGAGCCACTACAGGAAGATCACGTCGTTGCGGATGGTTAGATTTGGTCGCACTTCGCTACGCATGTCAAGTAAATGGAGTGACACAACTAATGATGATGAAGGCCGATGTCTTGTCCGGATTTAAATCTCTGAAGGTCTGTACAGCCTATAAATACAAAGGAGAGGTAATTCATCATTTTCCATATAATGTAGAAGCCGAAAACATTAGTCCTATTTATACTGATTTTGATGGTTGGGCTGAAGACCTAACGGAAATGAACAATGAATCAACACTTCCAAAATCATTAAATGCTTACATTGATTTTTTAGAAGAAGAATTACAAATACCTATAAAGGTAGTCTCTGTAGGTCCTGATAGAAAACAAACAATTTTTAGATAATAATTAAAAATCTATCCTAGCGATAGATTTTTTTTTAGATCTTAAAATAATCTTAAGTTACTAACTAAAGAAACCAATATTACCTATTTTTGATATAAACAAAATGGCGTTGAAGTATAAGGGTTTTAATTTCGTGACATGCTTGCTAATATTATTAGGAACAACACTTTATGCTCAAGAACGAAGGAAGATTGAAATAAAGTATGCGCCATTTATGACTTTTGATGAATCTAAACCAGATGCCACTATACTGACTCGGGATAATTCAGAACAAGTTCACATTAAACATGAAGGCATTGAAATGTGGTGTGATGAAGCTGTGTATGATGCCAAACAAGATTTTATTGAAGCTTATGGTAAAGTTAAAATAAAACAAGGAGACACCATTAACATGACTTCTAATTACGTCGAATACAGTGGTAAAACTCAACTAGCTTTTGCAAGTGGCAACGTAGTTTTGAAGGATCCAACTTCTGTAATAACAACCGATACTCTTTACTTTGATAGAGTAAAACAAGAAGCCTTTTATCAAAACAAAGGTAAAGTGGTACGCGATACAACAGGAAACATTACTAGTACGATTGGACGTTATTACATGAAAACTAAAAAGTATCAGTTTGTTGATAATGTTAACTTGGTTAACCCTGAATATATAATTAAATCTAATCGTCTGGATTTTTACAGTATTTCTGGATATGCATTTTTATATGGTCCTACAACAATTACAAGTGAAACTAGTGTGATTTATTGTGAACGTGGATTTTACAACACCTCAAATGATACTGGATATTTTGTTAAAAAATCGAAGATAAATTATGACGAACGCGTTGTAGAGGGCGACAGTCTTTACTTTGACCGCAGCAAAAGTTTTGCGTCTGGCACCAATAACATCGTAGTCACAGACACTCTTAACAATACAATTGTAAAAGGACATTATGCCGAAGTTTTTAGAGCCAAAGATTCTTTATTCATAACAAAGCGAGCCCTGGCTATTACTCTACAAGAAAATGACTCCATATTTGTACACAGTGACACTTTAATGGTGACTGGAAAACCTGAAAAAAGAATAACACGAGGCTATTATAATGCGAAAATATATAAGTCGGATTTAAGTGGTAAAGCCGATTCTATACATATGAATCAAAGCAGCGGTTTAACGCAACTGATAAATCTAGATCACAATACTAATAAGGATGCCTTTTTTAAGCCTCAAAAACCAGTTTTATGGAACATTAAAAATCAAATCACAGGCGATTCGATCCATTTAATTTCAAACTCCATTTCTGAAAGTTTAGATTCTTTGAAAGTTTTTAATAATGCCTTTGTAATTAGTAAGGATACATTAGGCGATGGTTATAATCAAATATCAGGGAAAAAACTATTTGGACTATTTGAAAATAATAGTCTTTCTACCATCGATATTGTTAAGAATGCAGAAACTATATATTTCCTTAGAAATGAAGCTAATGAATTGGTTGGAATAGATAAGTCTAAATCTGGTGCGATTAAAATTTGGTTGACAAATAATAGTATCGACGAAATGCGGAAGTATAATCAAATTGGAGGTAAAACATATCCAGAACTTGATTTCCCTGAAAACGAAAAGATTCTTCGTGGATTTAATTGGCGTGAATCGGAACGCCCCACAAGTGTGGAAGATTTATTTAAAGATGATCCGCCCTTAATTTTAAAAGTCATAAAAGGATTAGATGCGTACACGCCTCAAGAAGACTTTTTTGATTCTGAATTATTAGAACGCATCAATGAAGCACAACCAAAATCTAATAAGAGCAACAGAGATAAAAAAATAGAAACGTCCAATAAATCAGCTCGAAAAATTCCATCAAATTTTTTAAAGGATAACTATAAGAAAAATAAGACTTTAAAAAATATTGATGATTAACGATTTTTTTAAACACCAAGCTCAAACTACCCCCCATCCGTTAGGGATGGAAATCTCTTTTGCAGAAGGTTCTTATATCTTTGACCAAAACAAAACGCCTTATTTGGATTTTGTTGCTGGTGTCTCAGCTTGCAGCTTAGGACACAGACACCCAAAGGTTATTGAAGCCATTAAAAAACAGTTAGACTGCTATATGCACGTTATGGTTTATGGCGAGTATATCCAATCTCCAGCCGTTGAGCTTTCAAAATTATTATCTGATCATCTTCCGCCTAATCTTGAGAAAACGTACTTGACAAACTCAGGAACAGAAGCGATTGATGGCGCAATGAAACTTGCGCGTCGCTATACAGGGAGATCGGAAATCATAGCAGCAAATAAAGCCTATCATGGAAATACCATGGGTGCTTTAAGCATTATGGGGTATGAAGAAAGAAAACAACCCTTTAGACCGCTTATACCAGATGTAAGGTTTATAGAATTTAATGCTATTGAAGAGCTAGCAAAAATCACCCATAAAACAGCAGCTGTAATTTTAGAAACCATACAAGGAGGCGCTGGATTTATACAACCTATAAACGGTTATTTGACTAAGGTTCAAGAAAGATGTAATGAAGTGGGTGCCTTATTAATATTAGATGAGATACAACCCGGAATTGGAAGAACAGGAAAACTATTTGGCTTTGAAAACTACCACTGCATACCTGATGTCATTGTAACCGGAAAAGGGCTCGGAGGCGGCATGCCTATTGGAGCATTTACGGCTTCTAAAGAAATGATGGATAGTTTATCTGACCACCCAAAATTAGGTCATATTACCACCTTTGGTGGCCACCCAGTCATAGCCGCGGCTGCTTTGGCAACGCTAAAAGAAATTACAACCAGTAATTTAATTCCCGAAACACTTGAAAAAGAAGCCCTCATTAGACAACAACTTCAACACCCATTAATAAAAGAGATTCGAGGTAAAGGGTTGATGTTAGCATTAATGGTTGCGTCTTCTGATATAGCGAATAAAATAGTCTTGGAAGCTAAAGAAAACCAATTGATCTTATTTTGGCTACTTTATGAACCAAAAGCAGTTCGAATTTCACCACCACTAACAATATCAAAGGAGGAGCTTACAAAAGGCTGTGCTATCATTTTAAATATTTTGGAGTCTATTTAAAATTAATGTTAATTAGTTTGTTGAAAACATTAGAACACAAAAAGTGAATGGAATGCTAATACTGTTAAATTTAGTATTATAAAAAACCTGTTATGGAGTTCGAACAATCTGAGGAAAATCAAGAATTTACTCTCTCAAAATTTGAGTCAATGCTAAAAACCAATAACGTTTTTTTCTTTGACTCGAATGAATTTGAAAACATCATTCATCACTACCTAGAAAGGGGCAAAATTGCCCTTGCAAAAAAAGCTATAAAACTGGGATTAAGCCAGCACCCAAGCTCTTTAAATCTTAAACTATTTCAGGTTGAAATCTTGATTTTTGAGAATAAATTAAATGAAGCAAGTAGGCTCTTATCGCCACTGTTTGAAATAGAACCTAATAACGAAGAACTTTACATACAAAAAGCAAATATTTATTCTAAAAAAGACCAACATGAAAAAGCTATAGAGGTCTTTAAAAGTGCTATCGAACTTTCTGATGACTGTGCAGATCTCTATTCACTAATAGGGATGGAATATTTATTTTTGGATCAATTCCAAGAAGCTAAACTTAATTTCATAAAATGTATAGAGCTAGATATAGAAGATTATTCAGCGCTTTATAATGTAATTTATTGTTTTGATTTTTTAGACGATACCAAAGGAGCTATTGAATATCTCAATACTTACCTAGATAAAAACCCGTATTGTGAAGTTGCATGGCATCAGCTTGGAAAGCAGTATACCGAAGCAAAAGAACTCATAAAGGCCGTCACTGCCTTTGATTTTTCGATTATTTCAGATGACACATTTATTGGTGCTTACCTAGAAAAAGCAAAAGTTTTAGAAAAACTTAAACGTTTCGAGGAAGCGATTGAAAACTATAAAATAACCTTAGCGATTGAAGGCTCAAATCCATTTTCATTAATTAAAATAGGCTATTGTTTTGAGCGACTCGGCGTCGAGGATTTAGCACTTAAACACTACTACCAAGCAGTTGAAGAGGATCCAGCTTTAGATAAGGGATGGATGCAAATCACAAAGTATTTTTATTCTAAAAAAAATTATCAAAAATCCTTATTCTACATAAATAAAGCCATTAACATTGATCCTGAAAACGGTTCTTACTGGAAGTTATATTCAATTATCAATGAAAGGCTTAATAAATTAGAAGAAGCTGAACGTGGCTACAAAAAAACACTAGAACTTGGAGACAGCGAATTAAACACTTGGCTTTCGAGAGGAGATATTCTAATTAAACTGGGGGAAGACGAAGCCGCAAAATATAATTTTGTTCAGGCATTGGAATACCATCCAAAAAGTGAGGAGTTAGAGTATCGTCTTTCAGGAGTATGTTTAAAACTTAATAATATGGAAGCTGGTTATGCCCACTTACTTACGGGATTGCATATAAATCCAGACTATGTGTTTATTTTGGAAGAATTATTTCCAGAAGTTTATAGTCGTAAAGCAGTACTTCAACTAATTAAAAATTTTAAAAATAGTTCCAAGTAAAAATCCATATATTTACTACAAGGTACCAGAGTATTTAGACTTTAAAAATTCTATAAAAACACCTTTATTACCCAAGGCATGAAAAGATCCCTAGTTGGTTATTTAATAATTTCATTAAAAGGAATGGCAATGGGTGCCGCCGACGTAGTTCCAGGAGTTTCTGGTGGTACAATAGCATTTATATCCGGTATCTATGAAGAACTTATTGAGTCGTTGAACAACATTAATCTGTCAATTTTCACTCAACTGAGGTCTAAAGGAGTCAAGCATACCTGGGAGACAATAAATGGTTCCTTTTTACTAGCACTTATGTGTGGTATATTTATCAGTGTTTTCTCGCTCGTCCGAGTCGTTGAGTGGCTTCTGGAGCAGCATCCGATCCTTTTGTGGGCATTCTTTTTCGGTTTAGTTGCTGCTAGCATTATATACATAGGGAAACAAATTAAAATAAATTTATGGAATCTCGAAGGCATAAAGATGTTTTTAGCAATTACTATCGGAGGTATTGTAGCCTACATTATTACAACCATAAACCCTGTTGCCTCATCAAACTCTAATTTATTTCTGTTTTTTGCTGGAGCATTCGCTATATGTGCGATGATCTTACCCGGTATTTCAGGGGCTTTTATTTTAGTAATCATAGGCGCCTACGGACCAGTACTAGAAGCAATTTCAAATAGAGACCTTAAAACTATATTAATCATTGGTGCTGGTGCCATAGTAGGACTTCTGTCCTTTTCAAAACTTTTAAAATGGTTATTTAAATACTACAACCAGTTAACATTGGCAGTTCTTACAGGATTTATGATTGGATCTTTAAATAAAATATGGCCATGGAAAGTAGTTTTAACATATAGAACAAACTCAAAAGGCATAGAAGTACCATTAACCGAAAAAAGTATTTCACCATTTAATTACGATGGAGATCCACAATTTTTAAAGGCAATTGGTTTGATGATGTTAGGTTTTTTTATCCTTCTTTTTTTAGAAAAAATCAGTAACAAAACAAACGCAGTTGATAGATAGCTACAAAAAATCAAATTCATTTTCATTGATTCTAAAAGGAATCATTATGGGGGCTGCTAACAAGGTGCCTGGAGTCTCGGGTGGGATAGTAGCATTTGTTATGGGGTTTTATGAGACGTTTATTTATTCCTTACAAAGATTTAATTCAAAATCTGCAAGCTTATTTTTCCGAGGACACTTTAAAAGTTGCTATGAATATATAAATGGACGCTTTTTATCATTACTTTTTATTGGGATGGTTATCAGCTACTTTAGCATCTCTAAATTACTAGATTTCCTAATACTACGCTATGAGCTCTACATATGGAGTTTGTTTTTTGGAATGATCATTGGGTCCGTCATTTATATTTATAAGGATTTTAAATCTTGGAATTTAAACACCGTAATAGCAGCCATCATTGGAATTGCAATAGGTATTAGTATAAGTCTTTTAGATCCCGCGACTCAAAATGACAATCTTTGGTTTGTATTTTTTTGTGGGATTATAAGCGTAACTGGAATGGCACTTCCTGGTTTTTCTGGCTCCTTCATCCTCATACTTCTTGGTAATTATGTGCTGTTATTAGTAGATTCTGTAAACACACTTTTTGATACGTTTGTATTCATATTCAAAGGAGATTTAAGTTTTATTTCAGATGCTCAGCATATGAGGCTTTTAAAAGTACTTGTAGTGTTTACTCTTGGTTCAATCATTGGGCTCATAAGTTTATCACATGTATTAACTTATGTACTTAAGCGCTATAAAAATAAAACATTAGCTATTATAATGGGTTTTATAACTGGATCTCTAGGCGTGGTTTGGCCATGGAAAAACACGATATACAAACAGGATCCGTTCGGGGGTATACTTCTAGATGCAAATGGGATGGCGATTACAGAAAATTATGAACGTTATTTTCCAGACTTAAACATTCAAACTATTTACCTCATACTTTTAATTATTTGTGGTGTCAGCATAGTGCTGGGGTTAGACTGGTATGGGAAAAAGCGAAAACAAATCTTATGAAAACTTTTGGACTGATAGGTAAAAATATTGATTATTCTTTTTCGAGAGGCTATTTTAAAGATAAGTTTGAGACAAATAAATTAGACTGTACTTACAAAAACTTTGATCTTGAAAATATTGAATCATTTGAAAAATTAAAAGAAAATAGTACGGCATTTTCTGGCTTCAATGTTACTATTCCATATAAAGAAGAAATACTCCCTTACTTAGATTCTGTTGACTCAGAGGCAAAAGAAATAGGGGCTATAAACACGATTAAAATCAAAAACAATCAATTAATAGGCTACAACACAGATCATTATGGATTCAAAAACAGTCTATTACCCCATTTAAAACCACATCACAAAAAAGCCCTTATACTGGGGACTGGAGGGGCATCAAAAGCAGTTGCTTTTGCATTAAAAAACATGGGAATAGCCTATGAATATGTATCTAGAAACAAATCAGATAAAATTAAACACACCTATAATTCCATAAAATCAAGTGATATTGAAGCTTGTAAGCTGATTATCAATTGCACTCCTTTAGGGACATTTCCGAAAACCGAAAAGTACCCAGAAATCCCCTATAATAGTATTAGTGATCAGCATTTACTTTTTGATTTGATATATAATCCGGTTGAAACCCAATTTTTAAAAAACGGGGCTTTACAAGGAGCTAAAATCGTAAACGGGTTAGAAATGTTAAAAATACAAGCTGAAAAGTCTTGGGAAATATGGAACTCTTAATAAAAAATATTTATTTATAATAATTAGATAATTTGCAGATTAAATTGATAATGTTATATTTATATAATAGTATTTAACGCACAAAAACATTGAGAAAAATGTCACAGCATGATAACCTGCAAGATGCAGATGGAGAAAACTTAAAAACTACTCCCCCAAAAACAGAAAGTACCGAAAAAACTGATTCGTCTAAAGAGTCTGTAAAACAGCCTATTTTAGCTAATGAAGTCACCGTAGAGTCGGAAGAAAAAACTAAAAAAGAAGACGCCAAGGATGTACTTCCAGAACCTGAAATCACTTCAAAAACAAAAAAAGTAAATTCAAAAAAAATCACTAAAGATGTAAGTGCTAAAGATGTAGGTGCTAAAGATGAAGGTTCTAAAGATGAAGTTGCTAAAGATGAAGGTGCTAAAGATGTAAGTGCTAAAGATGAAGGTGCTAATGATGAAGTTGCTAAAGATGAAGGTGCTAAAGAAAAAACTAAAAGTGAGGCCGTAGAAGCAACAGCAGACGAGGAAGAAACTTTTGATAATTTATCATTAGAAGAGTTAGTAAACACGTTTGACACTCTTTTGAATAATGAAAATACTCAAAACGTTAGAAATAGCATTAACAAAATCAAAAACAACTTTAATGCTAAATTTGCGCTACTAATTGCAGAGAAAAAAGAAGCGTTTTTAGCTGAAGGAGGGAACGTAATTGACTTTAATTTCACCAGTCCATTAAAGAAAAAGTTTAACGACTTATCAAAAGACTTTAGAGAGAAACAACAGTCATTTCAAAAAAACAGGACTCAGACACTTAATCAAAATCTTGAAATTCGTCTTCAAATAATCGAAGAAATTAAAGGGTTAATTAATGTAGAAGGCGATATCAATTCCTCATATAACACTTTTAAAAGACTTCAAGAACGTTGGAGAAACACCGGACAAATCCCTTCCACTGAAAACAACAATACTTGGAACAACTATAGACATCATGTAGAGATATTTTATGGATTTCTCCATCTAAATAGAGATTTAAGAGATTTAGATTACAAGCATAATCTAGAACAAAAACAAAAGATAATTCAAAGCACCGAAGAGTTAGCAAATGAAACTGACTTAAACAGAGCCTTCAGAGAGCTTCAGGCACTTCATAAAATCTGGAAAGAAGAGTTGGGACCTGTTGCAAAAGAATTTAAAGATGCCCTTTGGGATAAGTTTAGTGCTGCTACAAAAGTAATTAATGATAAACGTCAAGTTTACTATAGTCAACTCGAAGAGAAGTTTGATGAAAATCTAGTCATCAAAAACAACATCATTGATCAAATTAAAGCCATTTCTGAAAAAACTACCCAAGTACACAAAGAATGGCAAGCAAACATAAAGGAAATTGAGTCTCTTAGGGATGCTTTTTTCAAAGCAGGTAAGGTACCCTCAAAACATAACGAAAAAACATGGACAGGTTTTAAAGATGTTGTAAGAACTTTTAATAAAAATAAAAATACTTACTACAAAACCTTAAAGAAAGACCAATCAGAAAACTATCGAAAAAAAATAGAGTTAGTTGAGATTGCTGAGCAAAATAAAGATAGTTTAGATTTAGAAACTACTTTGTCTTTAATGAAAGATATTCAAAATCGCTGGAAATCAATTGGACATATCCCAAGGAAAGACAGTGACAAGTTATGGAAACGCTTTAGAGGTGCTTGTAATTTGTTTTTTGATCGTTATCACGAGCAAAAAGACAATGGGTCTGAAGAAGAAGTTAAAGCTTTTGAAGAAAAAAGCAAGCTACTTGAATCTTTAAACTCTTTTGTAATAAGTGATGATAAAGACGCAAACTTAGAAGCTTTAAATCAGTTTTCTAAGGACTGGAAAAAAATTGGATCTCTAGTACAAAGTAAACGATTCTTAGATGGTAAGTTTTATAAATCTCTAGATAGTTTTTATTCAAAAATTGGTTTGGGCAAAGAGGCCTTAGATCAATTGAAGTATAATATAAAACTAGAAAGTATCTCCAAAGATCCACGTTTGTTTAATAACGAAGTGATTTTTATTAGAAAAAAGATGGATGAGATTAAAAGTGAAATAATCCAACTTGAAAATAACTTACAGTTTTTCTCAAACGTCGATGACAATAATCCATTGGTAAAAGATGTACACAAAAACATCAATAAGCACAAAGAAAATTTAAAAGCTTGGGATATTAAATATTCTAAAATAAAAAGACTTATGAATTAATTATTTATAAGTTTTTAGCTTCTTCCCAGTACACATCCATTTCGGCTAAGGTCATTTCAGAAAGCGATTTTTGAAGCCCCTTAGCCTTATTTTCTAGATACTGAAAACGCTTAATAAACTTCTTATTCGTTCGTTCTAATGCATTTTCAGGATTAATATTTAGAAACCGTGCATAGTTTATTAAAGAAAATAAAACATCCCCAAATTCATCTTCAATAGCGTCTTGGTTTAAGTTTTTGATTTCTTCTTTTAACTCCCCTATCTCCTCCTCTACTTTTTCCCAAACTTGGTCCGAATGTTCCCAGTCAAATCCCACGCCTGCAACCTTTTCTTGAATACGGCTCGCTTTCACCAAAGCTGGAAGGCTATTAGGCACCCCTTGAAGTACACTTGTCTTTCCTTCCTTGAGTTTTAAATTTTCCCAGTTTTGTTTAACTTCAGCTTCATCTTTTACCTTTACGTCACTATAAATATGTGGATGCCTGTGAATCAATTTCTCGCAGATGCCATTGATCACATCAGAAATATCAAAGTCCTTTGTTTCACTTCCAATTTTAGCATAAAAAACAATGTGAAGTAAAAGGTCGCCTAGTTCCCCTTTAATTTCATTTGAATCAGCCTCTAAAATAGCATCTCCTAGTTCATAGGTCTCCTCAATGGTTAAGGGCCTAAGCGATTCCATTGTTTGTTTTTGATCCCATGGGCACTGCTCACGCAGTTCATCCATGATGGTTAATAGTCGATCAAATGCTTGTAATTTAGTGGCTCTAGTGCTCATTGGTAGTGTTTATATTAATTTTTGACAAGCGTGCTTTACACGCCTTAAACTCTGAAAGGATTGATTTTACAATTTCAGAAACGGGTTCGATCGTTTCGATCAAGCCCGAGATTTGACCAATCTCTAACTCTCCTTCTTCTAAGTCACCTTCAAACATACCGCGTTTGGCGCGGGCTTTTCCTAAAAGCGATTTTAAGTCTTTATTAGAAGGCGATGATTGATACAGAGATTCTATATCATGATAAAATTTATTTTTTAATAAACGAACAGGCGCTAATTCTTTAAGCGTTAACTTGGTATCACCCTCTTTAGCTAAAAGCACTGCTTTTTTAAAATCTATATGTGCAGAAGACTCCACACTGGCCACAAAACGACTTCCTATTTGAACTCCTTCAGCTCCTAAAGCCATCGCAGCCATCATACCATTTCCAGTTGCAATACCACCCGCAGCAATTAAAGGAATTGAAAGCTTGCTTTTAATCATTGGAATTAGTGTGAGCGTT
>Ga0209712_10004263_pt1 | contig 11422 bp, 10 predicted proteins | sample ArcOceMetagenome_FD_187443 | JGI IMG/M metagenome (GOLD analysis project Ga0209712, IMG submission 187443) | Marine eukaryotic phytoplankton communities from Arctic Ocean - Arctic Ocean - Greenland ARC118M Metagenome (SPAdes) (version 2) | ecosystem: Environmental > Aquatic > Marine > Oceanic...
CTGTAGGCTGTCGGTACGTACCTACCGTACCGGTAGACATTATGTACTGTTGTGGCAAGATTATGATTTACTCTTTACTCTTTGATTGATGAAAAGACCTGCTGCCGGCCGGAACAATCATCTTCAAGTTAAATATATCCATTATCTGGTGTGGGGGTCTGTTTCTTTCAGCTTTCTTTTGATCAGTGTTCATCCAACATTCAAGAAGAAACATCTGCATGAAAAAACACCGTAAAACAACATCTGAGGAGGATGATCTCAGTGCAATCAGCACTGCAACGCCAATCATCTCAAACAACTCGCAGCAAAAGCGCCGTCCGAGATCTCGACGCATGCCGAATGATGATGACTGGGGGTCGAATGTAACACCAGTAATTTCAAACATCACGCCGGAAACGTCTAGCCATGACCAATATAAGAAGAATACTAGTGACATTGATTACGGCCAGATGGTGGTTGACTCACGCAACTCGTTCAAGCCCACTGGAGAACAGGGTAGGATCAATCCGCCAAGGCGGAAAACTAGTGGTCGTGCTCCAACTAAGGCAGGAAATACTACCGACAGAAATGGCACGACGAATCCAGGGAATAGAAACCATAGTTCAATGGATGCACAAACATCGTTAGTCAACGAACCGAACGGCACGAATTCACAAACCCCACAGAGTGCATGGTGGAGAGGAGTGGGCATCATCTGGCTTCCGTTCCTTGTTACTTTATTCTGTACAATTCGATTCTTGTTATCCACAACAGCTTCGTTGACCTGTAGATTCATCGAAGTCGATATTGGTTTTATCCCAGCAAACATCAAATTTGCATCTTCGAAAATACAACTTGGACCATTTGCATATGAACGTGGAAAGTGTCTTTCATATCCAGAAGACTTTTCTAAATTATTCATACATGGACAATCTTCATGGAGAGCATCGCGTGTGGCAGCAGTTGTGAATATAGTTCTAGGTTTCTTCGTGTTCATAACGGCAGCGTTTGTGTTGTTGTATAAAGTACTCAGGTTCTGGCCATCTTCAGCGCGTTTCACGACATGTATTAAAGGATTTGATAAAATCTGGGAAACTGTTGTTTTCATGTTGGTGATTTTGACTTTTATTTTCGAAGTCGTGAAGGTACGTGTAGGAAATCAATTACTCGTACAGAGTCATTTTGATGTAATACTATGCGGCTTATTTTATTTGTTTCCGAACCACTGGACTCGCACCAGTTGAAACTCGAGTAATTTCCCCATCCCCACCAATGAATCCATCCTACTCATCATCAGATTCTTCTGAATTATCCCATTCTTCATCATCAGTTTGCATTTTGGGGAGTTAATTTATGCACGGAGGAAGTATGGATGAATGATGAGTATAGCTTTGTTCCTGCGAAAGAGTGCTCCCTTTCCACGGGTGCAAAATGTTCTCTGAGTGCGATGACATTTGATTTAATATTGGTCATCTTACTCACAGTGATTTCGAGGAATTTGAGGGTCACCCTTCGTAAGATGTTTTGCTGTAGAAAGTGTAAACGAAGGAGAAGGAATCAGCCGGTTAATACAGAGGAGGATGAAGAAATGCCAGAGCCGAGATATTTCTTTGATGGCCGGGATGATGAGGATGGAGCATCAATCGTTCCAAATGTTCGCAATGCTAAAAACAGTTCTCAAGAATCCAATAGTGACGAGGAAAGCGTCATACCTCGTCCAACACAAAAACAGAAAGGGGGGATATCATTCGGTTCTGGAAAGAAGAATGGAAAAAAATCTCGGAATCCTACACAGGGCCAGAGAAAGCCAAAGGCCAACCGAAGAAGAAATGATAGTGACGAGGAAAGTATCATTTCGAGAGGTGATTTATCATCAGCTTCACGGAAGATACAAACGAGGTGGGCCAATAGTGATAAAAATGACAGTGATTGCGAGTCACTCGTGCCAATGCCTAAGCGAGGTGCAGCTCAGAAAGGGGCCAATAGTGGTCGAGATGGCGACTCGGAATCAGATTCAGGATCGGGGTCTTCAAGGTCAGACTCAGGATCGGAGTCTTCAGGGTCAGATTCAGGATCAAACTCGTCTGAATCTGACGTCTTACAAGGCACCGGCAAAAATGAGTCTAAACCTATCGAGAGTGATGCATTTTCAGATGATCTTGGTACTGCTGACTTACTAGGGTTTAATGAGCCAATTGTTGAAGCACCTCAACACTGTGTTCATAAAAGAGACGATAGCGATGAAATTGGGTTTCCCAATCTACTTTGAATGTGCTTACACGTATGTTCAATGTGAATAAATGTGTGAAGTGACAAGATGCGGCACTTCTTGCAACTTCCTTTCTTGGTATAAAAGGCATAATTTTTATAAATAATTTCAAATTTCAAAATTATTATTAATAATATAATAATGTAATAATGTCAAGATAATGAATTATACTGTATTAATATTTCGTCCAAACTGATTTTTATTGTAAAAAGCCGGTTCAACTGTTTCAGGTAGGAAAACAAAAAAAGGAAACAATCTCAAAATGACAATGACTGATTGATTCCTGAATCAAAAGTATCATGCTGCCGATGTCATGTTCCTCTGAAGTACTGATAGTGCCGCTTTCATACTTTCATAATTGATGAAGAGGGCTGATTTCAATCCTCATCCTAATAACTCTGTTATTGGTTTTCAAACAGCCTTGAATCAATCCAGCAAACTCACATCTGGCTTTCACAGAATTGGAGCAACCGTATCCCATCCGATATAATTATCTGTTCCATTTCGTCCTTGACATATTTTCTCCCGCTGCGAAATCTTCCTAGAATCTTTGCAGCACGATAAAATTCATCTCGGTAAGAAATATAGAGACCATAGTTGAGAGATACCGAATCAAAATCGGAACGAACGTCACATCCAACCTTTTCCGACAGCTGGTGGATGAAAACAGATCTTTCATAGTACTTTTCAACCAGTAAATCATATCCATGCTCTTGAGTGTAGGAAGAGAGGGCTTCAGAAGCAAGACCAAGGTTGTTACAGAGACGTCCGTCACAAGGTATCAACTTCAAAGCATACTCGATACAAGATATTGATAGTTGCATAATATCCATTGCCGCACGAGCTGATGTTGTGCTTTTGGCCTTGGAATATAGCGACATTCCCAGATAATGCCATGCCTCTCCATCCATGGGAGCGTAGAGTATTGAAAGTCTATGATGCAATATTTTGCATATGATAGAGTCCTCAGGCGTCGCGCATTTTGAACAATGCTGCCGAGCATTATTTTTGAGTCTAGAGGCTCTCTCCATGCGAGGAATCGCAGCACTTGTTAACGCGTCATTCTTACTAATACTCGTAGAGGCTAAAGAACTTTCCTGTTTTCTTGCAGTCAAAAACAATACCAAAATATCTCGGACTCCTTCTGTGGTCCCGACGCCGGCGTGACGTTCACTTGACAAGTGTGCCACAGCATGACCAGCCCCTAAAGGTTTTAGAGGCTTCGGAGTGTCTGCCGCTGAAATATCATTCCTCACCATTTCACTGCGGAGTTGATTTTCGAAGAACGTACCCCCGCCTTCAAATTCGCTGCTTGGGTTAAGCATAATATTGACAGATATAAGAGCCTGGTCCCGATGCAGAGGTTGCCCAGCACCAAGAAATCTATTGAGTGGGGAATCTGTATCCTCTTGATCGGCCATCATAGCTTCTGTTGAATTATACCGAATCACCAAAGAATCATACACACACAAGTCGAAATCGTCCAAATCAGAAATTTGAAATCGGAATGCATCTCTCACCAAAGGATAGATTTTTTGCCGCAGAGCATCCATTGCAATCGTTCGTATTCTGCCATCGACGTGATCTGCCAAGTCAACTAAATGTGCTTCGTAATTCCCTGTTCGCTGATAGGTGAATCTTGACTTGGTCGATTTTGAAGTCAAATCTGACGCCGACTGCGCGGTATCATCTTCAGCTTGATCTTCTGACCACCAAGTTTGGGCAGCTTCTCGAATAATGGAGATAGATGTCTCATCCAATAGAGGCTGATTCGTAGTTCGAATCGCCAAGGGTCTTTTTGAAGGCTCTTCTTCTCCACCAGTTCCAGTCTTTCCATCATTTGCATACACCCATTCGTATTCCGGAATTTCCAATGTCATTTCTCTGCTGCATGAATTCTCACGTCCGAGTGATGCACATAATTCGAGATCTTGGGCATGCAAGGCATCGATTTTCGCCAACGTTTCCTCTTGAAATTGTTGGATGGATTTCATCTCTGCATTTAGGATGGTGTCCACCTTTCCCAATAAAAAAATAGCTTCTTCGGTTCTGTCAACAGGTGCGTTTTTCAGATCATCTCGAATATTGGAGCTTATCGACATATCCAGTGTACTAAGGAATACTCGATCTTGCTCGCTGGCTTGCACTACACGCTTCAGTGAAGATTTTATTGTTGGTACGTGTAGATTAAAGCCAAGCGACACGGGAAGAATCCATAAAAGAAGGGTTGATAGTGACTTGATCATCATGATTGATACTGGGTTGGCAAGGATTGGTTTTGATGAGATTCAACTTCTACCGAAACACATTATAATACACAACTATGCATACCGGTAAAAGAAAAAGAACGTGTGTGTGTGTGAGTTGATTTGAGTTGTTGTTGTGGGGTGTTTGGTGTTGGTCTGTAATTTAATTCAGTATGCATTTCATTTGGAAAAATGAGGGGAAAGGCAAGCAAGAGGGAGGGAGAGAGAAAAAAATTGAAAATGGCATTCTAAAACCATGTAATGTAGGGATGATGACTACAATTTTCTTCTACTGATCTGACGCCGCCGCCGGACGAGAAACCACGTTTTCAAATTTTACCCAGTCATGCATACTTACTGAATACATGCATGGCCCATGATGGCATCATGCAGAAACGAAAGTAATTCTTCTGTGCCATTAAAAAAAGGATTCCTTCTAATCAACAATGTCGACGAATTGGAGATCTTACGCAATAACCCTGTTCCTCCTTACCAATGCAGTCGCATTCTCACCACAGTCCAACCTGGCAGCATGGAATCCTCGCACCACTACTGACCTTCACTCAAGTGTCTCAAAAACATCTGAAATGATGAAAGACATGCGATCTCAAATAGCAGAAAATGAAGAAGCAAACTTCATGATGCAGGCTCTTCGTGGACAGGGAATGAACGAAGATGACACTGCCGCTGAGGGGGTTCAAATGCGCCTCGTTGAAGAAGATCTCGACATTGGTACAGGTCTCCCTTACGCATATGATCCTATAGTCCTCAAGGAATATTATTCTAAAAAGCCCTTGACAGTATTTCGAAGAGTGGTACAGGTTGCGAGTGTGGGCGGTGGATTTATTGCAAGGACGGCATTAGATGCTTTCTTGGGGAGAGATGACCCTGAACTCGAAGTCAAGAGGGCAGGAGAACTAAGAGATTTGATTACTAGTCTTGGTCCATTTTATATTAAACTTGGTCAAGCGTTGAGTATTAGACCAGATGTTCTCTCGCCAAGGAGTATGGTGGAGCTTCAGAAGTTGTGCGATAAGGTTCCCAGTTATGATTCCAAGATTGCATTCAAGACGATTGAGAAGGAATTAGGTAAAAGGGTGGACGAATTATTTAGCGAAATTACACCCGAGCCGATGGCTGCTGCCAGTCTTGGCCAAGTTTATAAAGCAACGCTGAGAGCTACAGGAGATGTAGTTGCTGTAAAAACTCAGAGACCAGGTGTTTTGGAGACGGTTAGTTTGGATTTGTACTTGGCTCGTGAGATTGGGGTCTTAGCAAGGAGCCTTCCTGCTCTGACAGATAGGCTCGATGCTGTTGCGCTTTTGGATGAATTTGCTTTCCGGTTCTTTCAGGAGTTAGACTATAACGCGGAATGTGAAAATGGAATCAGAATTAAAGAACAGATGAAGGTGTTGCCAATGGTTGTCATTCCAGGAAGTAAGTTTTCATATGCTATCATATGACCCCGTGGTTCTGATCTGCTCACGGTACGTGTACTTACTCTTTACGTCTTGTTTGATTACAGACTTTCCAGAATATACTTCTCGTCGGGTGCATGTTGCAGAATGGATCGATGGCGAGAAGCTAAGTTCTAGTAAAGCCGATGATGTAGGTGCATTGGTAAATCTTGGTGTCATCACCTATTTGACTCAGCTTCTAGATGCTGGATTCTTTCACGCAGAGTAAGTTTCGGATCATCATTATTGTATGAGTGGGTAGATCGTTTATTTACTTGCTTTTCGTTTGATTTTGTACACGTAGCCCGCATCCTGGTAATATGATGCGCACCGACGACGGAAAGTTGGCCATTCTTGATTTCGGCCTAATGACAGAGATTACAGATAATCAAAAGTATGGGATGATTGAGGCGATTGCGCACTTGTTGAACAGAGATTATACCGAAATTGGGCAGGATTTTATCAATCTTGGTTTCATCCCTGAAGGAACTGATACAGCGCCTATTGTCCCAGCTTTAACTAAAGTATTTGATGTTGCCCTAGGTAAGTGATACCATTGAGAAGAAAACGTGTAAAGTTTCCAACTTTCAATTCTTTCAATTGCCACCCAGTTGCCTTTTATATATTCTTAACTTTTTGTTGAACTATTGCAACAGCTGGTGGTGGTGCGAAAAGTATTAATTTCCAAGACCTAGCTGCTGATTTAGCGCAGATCACCTTTGACTATCCTTTCAGCATCCCTCCATACTTCGCTCTAGTGATTAGGGCTATTAGTGTTCTTGAGGGTATCGCGCTCGTAGGAAACCCAAATTTTGCAATCATTGATGAGGCATATCCTTACATTGCTAGGCGTTTGATGACCGATGATTCGCCACGTTTAAAGGCAGCATTAAAGTACATGGTTTATGGAAAAGAGGGGATATTCGATGCAGAGAGATTAATTGACTTGCTACAAGCACTAGAGAAATTCACTGCAGTTCGTGACAAGGGAGACGGTTCTGCTTACAAGGTCGATGGTGTAAGAGGATCGAAGAATGTTGGTTCTGCTGGAGATTTTGCTGGGTCCCAAATAGTTGATACATCTGATAGAGACACAGATGTAGGCGACGGAAGATTCCGTGTCAATGCTCTCGGAGATAACAATGGCCCCGAGGATAAGAACAAGAAAGAAGAAGACGAAGCAACTGTAAGAGAGGCACTGAGATTCTTCTTTAGCCCCGAGGGACAAGTATTCAGAGAATTCATGCTTGAAGAAATTGTGACTGTCGTCGACGCCTCGAGTAGAGATGCAGTACTTGAATTGTCAAAGTCATTTGGCCTAAATAATTTGCCGGTCCCATCTTTTTTTAGAGCTCTCAATCCAGCACTCAGCGACGAGGACAAGGGAATGGTGCAGCAAATAAGGGTACTTATCCAGTTCCTATTGGGTGATTTTGATGCTGGTAATAGTGGGAACAATCAGCGTCTGAGAGAAATAATTCCCGTCGTCAGAGAATTCGCACCTAGTCTACGCGATTATGGTTCGTTGCTTATAGTGAGATTATCAGAGAAGTCTATATCAAGAGGACTCAACTGGGCAGCTGGCGCCGCGCTTGGTAGTAGGTAGAGGTATGAAATAAGAAAAGACTGCACGGTCCATTATTTTCTATGTGTAGCGATAAAAAAATGTGTTTCAAGTTCACGTATAATTTATCCTCTGCAAATGATTCTTGTATCCTAACAATTTTAGTTCGATGAATTTGTACTCCTGTGTTCAGTAGCACTGTTTGGTAAAATGCAGGTCGATACAGGCGTATTACATCTCAATTGGAGCTTGATTGGAGAGACCACTATGCCTATTCAAAGCAAAAAGGATGGGCGACCGATCAGTTGACTGTGTTCCCACCGAAGAAACATAATTTGATTTGGCAAGGATGAGAAATCGTTAAATAATAATTGAACAGCTTCATGTGAAACTGCGAACCATTTCGCCTGGTCAACTTCAGTCAAACGACTAATAGCAAGTAGTGCTGTATACGAATGGACCCCACAGCAAACCGAACAAGGAGACGTGTCGCTAAAGAGAAATTCGTTCCAGAAGAAAATGAAGTCAGATGTTGCTTGTTTGTTTGCAAAGCAAGATTGCTGATTCTAATTTATTTCAATCGGCTGAAATAAGATATAAAGATCAAAGGCGATTTCAATTATTTGCCATTCCCAAAGAAAGGATGCATACATACAGTATGAACTGGTAGCTGGTAGTATGGTATGGTACGTACTACAATATGAATAGTACCTGCCGTCTTCTCTCCATCTTGTACCTCTCACTGACAATTGTTCAGGTTCTTCGACTTCTCGCAAATAGTGGTGAAAGTTCAATTGCTCAATAGCAACCTTCCACGCAATGCGATTATGAACTCCACCATGATCAATTTGGACGGGAATATCTCCACGTTCATAAAAACATCGAAAATTGGGACGCTCGACAAAGGCAGAAAACTCAACCTTTCTGTTTTCTACTTTTCCTTACGGACAAAATAAGGACTCCCAAATGCATTGTTGATGTAGTGGATAGAAAAAGTGGAATGGAACTAAATTTGATACAAAACAATTGCTATTCTTTCGCTTTCGATGTCCTGTCTTCTCTTGAATCGCATCACGAAATTTTGTGGAAGGCAATTTAGCTAGATAACCGAATAAAAGATGCACAAGTGAATTGGAAAATATCTACTTACCTTCGTGTACACTTTCAAAGATTCACTAAAAATTGCGCAGAACCGTTACGGCTCTAATCACGAAGTTGTGGCAAGTGTAATGTATGGCATTGGATCGATTCATGATTGCAAAGGATATTACCAGGAGGCAATATCATTTTATAAACATTCAGTCCGAGTGTACGGTCGTGTCTCTGACTCTTTAGACTACGTTGTCTTTGACAAGTTGAATCGGCTCGAGGAAAATGAATACATAAGATCCAACAAGAAAAGTGAAACTTTGGACTGAATTACTAAATAACCTTTTATCTACTGTAATTGTGAGGGGACTTTGCAGAAAAAGGCTTCGAAGATAAGAGCAAGAAAATTTGCAATTGTTTTTTTGAACAACTCGTAATCTGGAGTTGCTCCAATTTGAAGTCGGTTATTCAACCATACCGGTGTTCACAATATTCATATGCTTATGACACTCATGTCATTTTTTTACTATTGGGGATGCGAATTTATTGTTGTTTTTTTTATGCGTGGCAATAAAGGAGCTATGTTTAACAGATGACAACAGACAGCATTGATTTTTTTAATAAAATTACATTTTAATTTATGTCTATTCATCTATAGATTCATGTAGACTCTTTTTCATTGGCAGAAGTCGTTTGATACTATATCACTCAAAAAGTGAGAACTATCACCTTAGCCTGTGTCTTTTTGGCATGAAGCTGACGCTATGGGCAATAATAACCCGCGAAGGTTTCTGCAAAATATCCGCTGAATGAGTCCCCCGCAGGGTGGAGGGGGAAGAATTTGGTACGTACCACGTAGCTGGCTGGGCGGATGTCGTTCAAAGCTGTTTCCCAATCTCAAAATCGTTTGACATCTCACTCTTTGTAGTATAAACAAAATATCATCGATGAATACAGCAATGAAAAACATTTTCGCGATCGCCACCATGTTGGCACATGTAGCTGCATTTGCAGAAAGTTATCGTATCTTGGCGGCTTCTGATGCAAACAGCAGTTGCGTAGGGTTTGGGCTCGTCTTGGTGGAGCAGCACCAAAGGAACAGGTGTGTTGATTCCGACCGTGCTATCCCCGCCGTACCAAATCCTGAAAATGCTTCTACTGCTGCTGTCATTTCCGCCGAGATCCTACCCATGGATTCCAATGACACAGCCGGAAAGAGCATTAAAAAAAACAAGGTATGTGTACGAGATCAAATGTTTCGTCGGATTTCCTTTTGTTTCAGCCCCATTCTGAATACTGCCTTTTCGTCTCCTCCAAAGGAATTCTTCCATCCAAATGAAGGATCTCTTTCAACTGCATCTGCACACAGCGTCATGGAGGTTTTGTCCTTTATGGATGAATCGAGGAAGCGTATTCGTGCTGTGCAGCAGAGCGCGGCAGAGGTTATGTTTCCGACGTGTACTTGGGAATCTGCCATCAACGTGAGTTTTTGAACAGCGTATGCTGTTATTGGTTAATGTTTATTGGTTATTGATTATTGGTTATTGGTTATTGGTTATTTGTTTCGGTGGTGACTTTTGGAATGATGGATCGTAGAGGTTGATGTCAAATGAAGTCTTGTTCAAAATTATAATCATTGTTTTTGACGACTTTGAACTTTATCACCAAATTCATCTCACATTTTTTTGTCTTCTCTGCTTCATTTTGGACAGGTCTACTTATTCGGTATTTTTGCCATGGTGGTGCTAGCATTGTCGACTGTAGCTTTCAGAATGATTTCGATCACGCGCAAAGAAGGCAATGCCCCTGCAAAAAAGAAGAGGGTTCATTTTGCTCCTACGATTAGTACAGTCCACACAATCTGGCAGAGCAAACAGGAGGTGTGGGACAATCGTGCCACTTATGCCCGTGTGTCAATCCTAAGGTATTTTAGTGAAGAATGTCAGCGAATTGTCCCTGCCGATGCCCCATTTGTACGGCCGAGAGGCAAACAAGGTGGCCCTGAGCTTGCTGTAGAGCCAGCAGCAGGAAAGATACAGAAGAGGGTTCATTTTTCTCCTACGATTAGTACAGTCCACAGAATCTATCAGAGCAACCAAGAGGTCCGAGACAAACGTGCTAGTTATGCACATGTGTCAACCCTAAGGTATTTTAGTGAATGTCAGCGAATTGTCCCTGCCGATGAGCCATTTGTACGGCCGAGAGGCAAACAAGGTGGCCCTGAGCTTGTTGTAGAGCCAGCAGCAGGAAAGATACAGAAGAGGGTTCATTTTTCTCCTACGATTAGTACAGTCCACAGAATCTATCAGAGCAACCAAGAGGTCCGAGACAAACGTGCTAGTTATGCACGTGTGTCAACCCTAATATATTTTAGTCAATGTCAAAGAATTGTGCCCGCCGATGAGCCATTTGTACGGCCGAGAGGCAAACAAGGTGACCCTGAGCTTGTTGAAGAGCCAGCAGTAGGAGGGATACTGCTAATTCTGCCAAGGGAAGTTCAAGTAGATGAGCTAATTCACGACTAGTGTGGTGTGCAAGAAGACAAGCCTTCAGCAGTCAGCTTGGTCCAGGGATTGGAGGAATTTATAGACGATAAGGGAAGGAAGAGAAGAAGATCCACACGAAAGAGAAGCAAGGTTTAGAAGCAAGGTGTGTGAGGATTCTATGTCTCCATGTTCGATACCTTGTTGCATCATCAGAAATGGAGATTGGTGAGTATCTTGAATCTTGTGATGATTGATTTGTTTTGCTTGTATGCTGTTGGTGTGCACTCATTTCTTTGTCTTTCGGTTGGAGCGCAAGTGTGGATGGACAATCT